>Ga0209694_1002222_pt1 | contig 16839 bp, 13 predicted proteins | sample GluameincwithD2O_FD_187499 | JGI IMG/M metagenome (GOLD analysis project Ga0209694, IMG submission 187499) | Mouse cecum microbial communities from Vienna, Austria - Glucosamine amended microcosms incubated with D2O (SPAdes) (version 2) | ecosystem: Host-associated > Mammals > Digestive system >... | reverse complement strand
TTTACCACTACCGCACCGGGAATCTTATTGACACCATCCGCACAGACAAAAACGGCGTGGCCGTGTCCAAACCCCTGCCCCTGGGCCGCTACAAGGTGGTGGAATCCAAGGCGGCAGACTATTACGCCCTGGACAAGACCCCCATCGACGTGGAGATCGAACACGCGGGCCAGATCGTCAAAGCGGCCATGACCAACAAGAGCCTTTATACCAATGTGTCTATTGAGAAAACCGGCTATGCCGAGGTCATGCCCGGTCAGAATATCCGCTACACGTTCTCTAATATCGGCAACAACTCCACCACGGCACTCACCTCTTTTTATTGGAGGGACACCCTGCCCGTGGAGGCGGTACGGCTGGCGAAGATCACCACCGGCACCTACAACGCCGCTGGCAGCTACAAGATCGTCTACAAGACCAATCTCTCCGGGGCCGACTACCGTGTACTGGCGGACAGCCTGAACACCCAGCAAAATTATGTGCTGGAGGCGTCCCCCGTGGCCCTGCGGCTGGCGTCCAACGAGTATGTGACGGAGGTCATGTTCGTGTTCGGCGTCGTGCCCGCCAACTTCCGGCAGGTGGAAGCCCCCAAAATTGACTGCACCGTTGTGTCCTGGGCCAAGGGCGGCAGTCAGTTTGTGAACCAGGCGGACGTGGGCGGCGTCTACAACGGACAGTGGATCATGGCGACCACCCGCTGGGTGACAAAGGTCTACGCTCCCCCCAAGCGTCTGCCCACCACAGGCTATTAAGCATCATCCCCGTGGCCCGCACAGCGGGCCACTTACATACCCATTCGCACATTTGAAACCGCTTCTTTTTTCCTGTACTATGGGGACATGGAAAGGAGCTGTTTCAAATGTTCAAATGGATATTCAACCGGGAGAAAAAAGTTTATCTCCAACTGACTGACGAAGAATACCGGCTTGTGCGGAAGTATCTACTGGACTGGCGAAACAAGCTGACCACCCAGGGCCGGGACGCCTCCCCGGTAAATGAGCTTCTGACAAAGCTGATGGCCTGAAAATAAAGTGTTCCTCCATACATACACCGCTCTTTGTCCGCTGGACACAGGGCGGTGTAAATTTTTGGACAAGGAGGAACCGACATTGAACATCAGGTATCGTTTGCAGCTCTATGGGGAACCGCCCAACCGAGAGAGGAGGCGGGAGCATGGGTGCTGACAGTAAGAACCCCGTAGAGGGCAGCTATCACGCCGTTTCTCTCTCAGGGGGTAAGGATAATGAATAGAAAATCAAAATGGAAAGGACCTCCTTAAAAATGCGGAAAGAGCCTGAAGCAAGCTCCAAACTCTTTCCATAATATTTTGTGTATCAATCTTTGCCACAAAGATTTGTCAGCAACGCCATAAGGTCTTTGTCATCTGTCCACGCTGGCAAATCAGAATCAATTTGGATATGGGCGCTTTCAATGGCGCGGCGTTTCATCTCAGTGTCTGCCTTTGCGTATATCTCAGTGGTTTCAACGTGGACATGGCCCAGGAAATCACGGATATAGATAAGATTCACCCCAGCTTGCAGCATATGCATCGCTTTGGAGTGGCGCAAAATGTGGGGCGAGATCTTCTTGGGCAAATCCGGGTTCACCTGTCTGGCAGCGTCAAAATACTTTTTCAAAATATATGTAACACCCGCCCGGGTGAGCTTTCCCCGCTGGTGGTTTGTAAACAGAGGCTGGTCGGCCTTTTCGGGACAGGACAAGCCGTTATCTGAAAAATATGTGGTCAAAGCACTGGCGGTGCTGGCCATGATTGGAACGAATCTGGTTTTGCGCCCTTTTCCCGTCAGTGTAACAGTAGACGGCTTTTGCAGGCGGACATCGCGTACACGCAGGTCACAAATCTCCTGGACACGCGCTCCAGAATCATACATGAGGCTGAGCAGGAGCATATCCCGCCGCCCATATTTGGTAGAGATGTCTGTTTGGCTGAAAATGCTCTGCACATCATCAGGAGAAAGATAGGCAATGGTTGGCGCAGGAGCTTTCTTTGCTTTCAAATCCATGATTTTCTGAGATTCAAAAAGGTAGGCGGGGTGCTGCGTCCGCGCATATCTGGCAAAGGCCCTCAACGCAGCCAGACGCTGGTTGCGGGTAGCCACACCACAGCTACGCTCCTGCTCCAGCCAGTGGAGGAAAGCCGCTATGAAATCAATGTTAAAGTCGGCCAGAGTGATTTTCTCGGGCCTCAGACGGCACTCTGTTTCAGCAAAAAGAAGAACCAGCTTAAACGTATCCCGGTAGGCCATGATTGTATTTTCAGATAATCCAAGCTGCCCTGGCAGATACATGGTGAGGTATGAAGCAAGGCACTGGGCAAAATCAGTGGTTTTCATCTGTACTGCCCTCCATACTGGGGATGATATATCCGTATTTTTCCTCCATAAGCCGAGATACTTCTGGATACGCTTCGGCGGTCATCCGCAGATACTGCTCGGTCGCGGAAAAATCATTGTGTCCCAGATAAGCTGTCAACCGGGGCAGCAGAGTGGTGGGATCAGAACCCTGCATTGTCCACTTTTGCAGGGAATGAACGCAAAATGTGTGTCTGAAATCGTGCAGTCTGGGGCCGTTTCCCTTTCCGCCGTGGGAAATCCCTGCTTTCCACAGCAGTTCACGGAAAATGTTGTAGATAGACCTTGTATTGTAATGTCCGCCATCTGGAGCTGCAAAGAACCAGTCTGCACCCGGCGGGCCAACGAGCCTCGTTTCTGCATAAACAGCGCATACGGCTGTTAATTCGGCGGACATAGGAACATAACGGGTCTTGCCAAACTTGCTGTTCCGAATTGTCAAAATTCCATGCTCTAAGTCCACGTCGCTGGCTAACAAATTGGTTGCTTCAGATACCCGCAGTCCACAGCAATACAGCATTCGAAACAGGACAGGCATAATCAGACGCCGCCTTGGAGCACCGGATTTTGGAGGGCAGGTCATTGTGTCAGCAACTTCAAAAAACGCCCTGATTTCTTCATGGGAGAAAATGTATGGAACAAAGTTTCTGTGCAGTTTCCCAATCTCATCCCGCCCAGGCACATAGGCCGGATAGCCCACCCGTTCCATATATTTAGCGAACTGGGAAATCAGCGAGAATCTGGCATACTGGTTTCTATCTGAATCGGTAGACTTTTTAGCGATCCAAGCCTGAACAACTTCTTTGGGCAGGGTGTCCTTTGAAAAATCAAAGGCAAGGGTAAACCGGGAAAACTCGCTCAATTTTTTCGCCTCAGTATTATAAAGGCAACCAACAGCACGTTTTTCTTGAACAAATCCTTCACAAGCTGCTTTTAGCGGGCCACTATACAGATAGGTCTTAATTTCTGGGCCATCATGCATCTGTCAACACCTCCCCAAGAGAAAGCGCACATTCACGCAGGCCCTCAATATCCACCTTCAGATAGGGAGATGTCGAGGCATAGCTGGTATGGCCCATGATATTGGCAACGGTGGACAATTCCGTTCCTTGCTCCAGCAGGCGCCGCGCCATCGCATGGCGCAGAGAATGCATACCGCTCACCGCGCCATTCTTCTTTTCAATACCGCACCGCGCTCTGTGCCGATCCAGGATACACCCAATCGAGCCGCTTTTCATCGGGGTATACGGTGCATTCGCCGTGAGAAAAACGAATGGCGATTCCGCCTTGGGCCGTCCATATTTGATGTAATCAATAATGGCCCAGCCCACATCCTCCAGCAGCGGCTGCGTTACCCGGTTGCCTGTCTTATGCTGGATAAACTCAAGTTCGTTTCGTTCCCATTTTAAACTGTCCAGCCGCAGAGCGGAAACATCTGCAATCCTCAAGCCGAGTTGTACCACCAGCAAAATAATGGCATAATCACGCTTCCCAGCCGGACTGCCCCGGTCAATGCTCTTGAGCAACCGTTCCAGTTCCTCCCTGCTCCATAAAGCAGGCACATTCAGATTTTTAGGCGCAATCACTTTCGGGACAGCAAATGACCAATCGCATTCCAATATACTTTTTTGTTTCAGAAAGCGAAAATAAAAGCGCAGAGTTGCTAATCGGTGCTTCGTATAGACGGGGGATTCCCCTTGGAGTGACGCGGCGTAGTCAGAAATAATTTGTGCGGATATGTCATGGATTCCAGATACTTTCCGTGATGCCAGAAACTCATAGAACTGCCTGATGTGGTGGATACGAAGCTTTTTTGTAGCATCGCTGTTGTCCGCAGTCTGTACTGATTCAACATACGCCGCAATGATTTTTTCATCACCCAGTTCCCATCCGTCAAGGGTTTTGGCATTCTTTGCGTGATTTCGCAACACCGCACCGTACAGTTGATATTCACCAATCCTGCGTACGCAGCGTATATGGGATGCCTCTGGACTTGTCAGCCACCGGTTTTCTGCAAATGGAAATCCAATCGTGTCGGCCAGATACCTCCGGCCCAATTCCTCGGTGAAGTAATCCGTACCAGTTTTCTCTTGCACATAGCGACTTAGCTGTTTCGCTTTCACACGAAACGTTGAGATGGTTGCTGGTGAGTACTGCATCCGCTCCATTTCCGAGATTACACATTCTGCAATCTGGCTTATGGTTTGCCTTTGTTCCATAATCTTCCTCCTTGATGTATTTCCGCTTTTGCGGTTCTACGTCATTGTAAAAGATTATGGAAAGTTTTTCCCTCATCAACTCGCTATTTTTCAATCTTTTTGGAGGTAACTTTTCATTTTGTATCTCTTTTCATTATCGTTGTTATGGAAAGCTTTCCATAACAAGGACAGTACGGCCATGCTCCTGCTGATGATCGAACGGGATATGCCCATCGACGTGGTACTGACCGCCGACACGGGCATGGAGTTCCCGGAGATGTATGAACACATGGAGAAGCTGGACGGCCTGCTCTACCGGGAGCGCGGCATCCACATCACCACCCTGCGGCACCCCAAAGGCTTTGAATGGCTTATGTTTGAGGAACCGAAGGTAAAGCAGTCCAGCATTGAGAACCGTCAACGGCTGGGGGTATCCCTCTATGGAAACGGCTGGCCCGGTGCCCGTGTGCGCTGGTGTACGGGCCAGTTAAAAACACATCTTATCCACAAAGAGGTGAACCGGCTGAAAAAAGAGCGGAACGCCCTGCACTATGTGGGTATCGCCGCCGACGAGCCGAAGCGTATCAAGGACGACCAATATCCCCTGGTGGATTGGGGCATCACCGAAGCCGAAGCCTTGCGAATCAGCTATGACCGGGGCTTTGATTGGGGCGGGCTGTATCGGATATACAACCGCTGTTCCTGCTGGTGCTGCCCCCTACAACGGATCGGGGAACTGAAAAAACTGCGTACCCATCACCCTGAATTGTGGGCGCGACTCCGGGAGATGGACAGGCGGGCCATCGCGCAGTTTGGACACAACCCGCTGGGACAATTCATGCAAAATTGGACAGTGGAACAGTTAGAAGGTCGATTTGCCAACGAGGACAGGCAAATCGACCTTTCTGATAGAGGGGAGCGATAATCATGGGGAAAGAGAAAGACATGGACAAGGAGTTGTCCGATATGCTGCGGGGCGTTCCGCCGCAAAACATCTTGATCTCCTTTGACGGTAAGCCTGCCAAATCCTTGGCGGATTACGCAAAAGAGCAGCAGGAAAAGGCTCGCCAGAAAAAGCGCAGGCCGCGTGATGACCGGGAGAGGTGACACTATGCAGAACGAAAAGCGGATGATAGAAAATTTTGAGATCATCCATGCACTCCAAATCGGGGCGCGTGAGGTGGTGGTGGGCGTCAGCCCGGAGCAGGAGTTCATGTGCTGTTTCTGCACACAGGACGGGATGCGGGAGTATTACGCCGAAGCGATGGCAAGTGACGACTATCTGGAGATTATGGAGCTGTATGCCGACAGGCTGAAAGGACAGGTGGCGGCTTTGCAGGCCCAGCGCAAGACCCTCCATATCCCGCTGGAGCTGCTGGGCCGTGAACACTGTTTTCCGCTGAATGACAGCGACGACATCACCGGCAAGGTGGTGGCGGTCAAGCCAACTTCCCTCCGCTATGAGTACCAGCGGGCAGACTGCCAGCTTATTCTTGTAACGAATGGCAGCGGGGCGCGGGGCTACTCTCGCGGCACCTCAGTCTATGGTGTCAATGTGTTCACAGGCCGCAGGGATGGCCGGTGGGAGCGCAGGGACGTTTTGGGCGAGGTCAGGCCGGAGTGTATGCCGCAGTGGGCAAAAGAGCATTTGTCGGTCATTCAGCGGGAACGGGCGTTGGAACAGGGGCGTGACAGCCGATGAAACTTCTGCTGGGCGGCTCCCCCTGCACCCATTGGAGCATAGCGCAGACCCGGAACCGGGAAACACAGCCGGAGGGCTTGGGCTGGGAGCTGTTTCGCAACTACCTGATCGCCAGAGAGCGGTACGGGCCGGACTTCTATTTATACGAGAACAACAAGAGCATGGCCCCAGCGATACGGGCGCAAATCACGGCGGAGCTGGGCGTGGAACCCATTTTGATAAACTCCGCCCTTGTGTCCGCCCAAAGCCGTCAGCGGCTCTACTGGACGAACATCCCCAACGTGGAGCTGCCGGAGGATCGGGGCCTTATCCTGTTGGACATTCTGGAAAGCGGCCTGCCTCTCCATGAAAAGGGCTACACGCTGAAAGCAAATTACAGCAAGGCCAGCACCGTGAACGCCCTGAACGGCGGGCACTTCCCCGCACCTATGGCAATAGAGCCGGTGAACGTCACCGCCGACGGGAAAGCCCAATGCCTGCGGGCCACCTACTACAAAGACGGCATCCGCAATATGGTGGGCAACACCATAGACCGCAAGACCTGTGTGGCCGAAGCGGTCAGAGTAAACCGGCTGGGTGGTCTTTACGGCCAGCATACCCGCTGGGGCGTGTTCGATGTGGATGGAAAAGTCCCGTGCCTGACAGCATCGGCGGGAATGGGCGGCGGGCATATCCCCATGTTTCCCATCCGGGTGGGCACCATAGAGAGCGGCACCGGCTCCGAGGGCCAGGGGCACCGGGTATATTCAGCGGACGGCAAGAGCAAGACCCTGTGCGGGAACGGCGGTGGGGCCGGGGCGAAAACCGGGCTTTATACCACCCCCACCGACTGTCCCGCCCTGCGGGTGGCGGAGGCCACCGCCAAAGGGTACACCGACATTCTCCCCGGCGAGTGCGTTGATTTGACCATGCCCAACAGCAAGACCCGCAGGGGCCGTGCCATGCGGGAAAAGGCGAATTGCCTGACAACCTCCTGCCAGTATTATCAGTATTGCGGAACGCTGGACAGACCCATCTACGAAGTCCGCGACGGCCAGATCACAATAAAGGGCCAGCAGTACCCCATCAAGCTGATGGACGGCTACTATATCATCCGCAAGTTGACGGTGCGGGAGTGTATGCGGCTCCAAACGGTGCCAGAGGGCTTTCTGTTCCCGGTCAGCGACACCCAGGCGTATAAAATGCTGGGCAACGGCTGGACGGTGGACGTGATCGCCCATATCCTCTCCTACTGCCCCGGTATCACCGTGGAACCGCTGGAAGTGCTGTCCATGTATGACGGCATGAGCTGCGGACACCTGGCCCTGGATAAGCTGGGGGCCACCATTCTCCGCTACTACGCCACCGAGATCGACAAATACGCTATCAAGACCACCCAAACAAACTTCCCCGACACCATCCAATTAGGCGACGCTTTTCAGGTGCGGGAGGATGAATGGTGGTCTTTTTTTGAGCATGAAAAAGGAGTGTGACATTGATGGAATTGACGTTTCGCACAGCCACCCCCGCCGAGCGGCTTTACTCCGCCAGCCAGAGTATGCAGCTCAAAGGCCAGACGGGGTGTGTCGGCCATCTGCGGGCCGGAACAGGCATGGACGCCCAAGGTTTCCTCAAAACGTGGCAGAGCCACCGGCAAGACTTGGACACCGAGGAATTTCAGGCGGAGTTTGATAGCGTCCTGAACGCCCTGGTGGGCGGCGAGCAGTACGGCGGCTTTTTGAAAAGCCGTGACGCCATGAAGGACTTCTGCCAGCAACACCCGGAGAGCGGCTTTGATGATGGTTTCGCGTTCGGCTTCCGGGCGGACACGGCGCAGTATTCTTACCTGATCCGCCTAAACCCCTACAAGGAGGAGGAAAACCTGTCCCTCTACTGTTACCGCCGGGACTCGCTTGAACGCCACATGAAACAGGCTGAAAAAGGTATCCGCTTCATTACCCCGCACTATGAGGAAAAGTTCAGGATTGCGGATGGCGACATGATACGGATCAGGTGCCCCGATGGACGGCAGCTTGACCGGGAATGCCGCTATATCGACGAGTGTCATGTGGAGGTGGGTAAAGGCTGGGACAACCTCTACCACATCTGCCAGTTTGCCGAGCTGATGGAGCGCAACGGCAACTCCGTAATCCCCCTCAGAAATTCGCTCCCGCTGATATGCTACGGCAAAGTGCCGGAGAAACGGGCCATCGTCATGTTTGAGCGGGGCTTTGACGGCTACCGCTCCGCGTCTTTTGCGACAAAAGGCCGCACCAGTCAGAAGCTCGTTGACGAGCTGAACGGCGAGTTGGGCGTGACCAAGGCACAGGCGGCGGCGATGCTGGCCGGGGCCATGCGGGGCTGGGCTGACCCTGCCGCCGACCCGAAGAACTACGATGAGCAGGGCCAGCCTATCAAATCCAGAAACCGAGACAGGGGTGATGCCCGATGACCGAGCAGAAACACCGTATTTGGAGTAACTTTGACCTGGACTATGAGGATTGGCGGGAGTTTTTAGAGGATGAGTACCCGGAGCTGTCCGAGGACGAGCGCATGATGCTGATGTACGACATCAACAGCGGCTACCTGGATGATGAACGTGCGAATCTGAACATCCAGCTTGACCAGCCCATCCTCATTATTGCCGATCTGGGCCTCTGGACTGGACGGCACATGGGCTATAAGGAGATCGCCAGCGGCAACATCCGGGACTGCCTTTACAGCGACCGTGGCATTGACTACTCCACCTGGTTTGTTGACAAGTTGGGCGACCTGCGCTGTGACGCCATCCACCATGACGGCACAAACCGTCTGCTTTACCGCACCTATAAGCCCGGAGTACGGGAATCTCAAATTGACCTGCTGAAAGAAAAATTGTATTACGGCACAGCGACCCGCGCCGATATTACCCGGATCACCCGCAGGCTGGGGGACGAGATCGGCAAGGTCTACGGCTGGGACTTCCCCCAGCGTGGGCGGCAGGCTGTGTCCGTGGAAAGGTAGGAGCATCATGGCACAATTACCGAATGTCAAATTGAACGTACACCCCTCCATGTTTGACCTGATGATGGCCGTTCTGGAGCGCAACACCGCCGCCGAGGATGTGCCCACCCGCAGCAGCGCCCAGGACTTGATGGATAAACGTATGCGGTTTTCCCGGCGCTTCTGCGGTGTGGGCGGTAAGCCCTATGTCAGTATGCGGATGTATGAGAGCGAAGCCTCCGAGCTGATCTGGCAGCTTCTCTACGCCTGCATCGGGGCTTACGAGGTGGAAAAGGAGTACAGCGCGGAGCTGAAAGAGGGCGGCGAGGGTGATACCCGGTGAAAGGCGCACCCATCGACAAAGCCCTGTGTGAGTACCTGAAACAATACCGCCGTGGACAGGAAAGCGCGGCCTCCAGCAAGGAGCTGGAGGCCGCGTTCCACGTCAAGGGGACGGAACTGCGGCGGGCTGTCAACCGCCTGCGCTGTGACGGCTGGCCCATTTGCAGCGACGCCACCGGCTACTTTTATGCGGCACGGCAGTCGGAGATACAGGCCACCGTCGCCCAGCTCACCGGGCGTATCTCCAAAATCGCCGCCGCCACAAAGGGGCTGCTGAAATCTTATGAGGAAAAGGAGGGATAGATCGTGGCAAAGAAACCTGAACCCATTGTCCGGCTTGCAGCACAGACGGCCCGCCAGATTTTTGCCAACAGTGGGAACTATATGGCGTTCCTGACCACCGCCGCCCACAATTACAAATACAGTTTCCGCGACCAGCTTTTGATTTACGCCCAAAAGCCGGACGCCACCGCCTGCGCCCAAACCGACTTCTGGAACAAGCATGGCCGGTGGGTGAACAAGGGCACCACGGGGATCGCCCTGCTGGTGGACACCGACAAGGGCTATAAACTGCGGCACGTCTTTGATATGTCCGATACCAACAGCCGTGCGGGGCGCACCGTCCCCGTCTGGCAGATGAGGCCGCAGTACGAGGGGCCGGTGGTGGAGGCGCTGGAAAACAGCTACGGCGAGTTTTCCGACAAATCCGACTTTGCCGCCTGCCTGCTGGAAACGGCAAAGATCATCGTAGAGGACAACTTTGGCGACTACTACGCCGACCTTTGCCGCATCAAAGAGGGCAGTCTGCTGGAGGAACTGGACGATCTCAACACCGAAGTGTGGTTTAAGAGCCTGTTGGAGAACAGCGTGGCCTATATCATGCTGACCCGGTGCGGCATCGACCCCCAGGAGTATTTCAGCGGCGAGGACTTTGCCCGCATCTACGATTTTAATACCCTGAAAACCCTTGCTATCCTGGGGGCCGCAGCCAGCGATATAGCCGAGATGCCCCTGCGGGAGATCGCCAGCACCGTGCTGCCCTTATATTGGGAGGAAGAAAAACAAAATCGCACATTTGCCGGGAATCCTGACAGGCAGTATAATGACGGCAGAACGAAACGTGAAAGGAGCGTTGAACATGGAGCTGACATACAGAACCGAGGGCGATTATCAACTGCCCAACCTGGACGTGCCGGAGGCCCCGAAGGTCGGAAAATATGGGATGCTGCGGCGCAGTTTCCTCGCCAATCACCGGCACGGGATTTACACCGGGATGCTGTTGACCGGGGAACTGAACAGCCATCTGGCGGAGATCGACCGGCAGGCCACCGAGATGGTGGAGCGGTTGACGGAGCAAATGGCGCGGGAACAGGGCGTGACCGAGGAACTGAAAGCGTCCGATCAGATGAAGTGGGTGGGACTGATGAACAACATCAAGGCAGCGGCGGAGGAAGTGGCGCTGGCGGAGATCGTGTACGCCAACTGAGCGACCCTCTCCCCACGGAGGAAGAACAGAAAACGGCAATTCAAGCGGCGGAGGATGAACAGTCCTCCGCTTTTGCTATTTCCCAGGAGGACATTGATGCTGTTCTGATAAGGTACGGAACAGAGGGAAAGTTCAGCATTTATGAGCAGTTTTTGAAAAAAGAGGGGGACGATGAAAACACGGCTTTCCTCAAAAAAGAGTATGGTATCGGCGGATTTTCTGTCTATGGGAGCAAAAAGCTGGATATTTGGCATGAAGGCAAAGGCATCAAAATCACCGCCGCGCCGGAAGTTGTAACTGTCCTGACCTGGAAAAAGGCGGCGAAGCGGATCGGTGAGTTGCTTGCCGCAGACCGCTATCTGTCACCGGCTGAAAAGGCGAAATACCCGGAGTACCGCCGTCAGGAGGACACCCGGATCGCCCGGAGCAAAATCAGCGGAGAATTTTACTCTATTATCCGTGATTATAAGGACTATGTGGCCCAGCTCGGAGCGCAGGACAAAACGGTAGACAGGTGGTATTTGTCATCTTGCGCCGATGCGTTCAGCGCGGGCGAAAAGAAGATGAGCGCCCGTACCAGCGAGGGCGACTTCATCCTACCCATGATGCGGGAGGCCATGCAGACTATTATCGGGGAGAACACCCACCTGACGGAGCGGTGCGAGGCCGTACTTGCCCAACTCTCCGGCCCCCTGGCCGCGCCGCTGGAACCCACCTATGACGAGATGAACCCGTCCCCGGCACCGCCGAAAGAGTACCAGCTGACCATGGGGGCTACGGTGTACCTGGGGATGCAGGAGTATGAACTGCTGGCCTTTGACAATCAGACTGTCCGGCTCTTTGACCCGGCGTTTCCCATCATCAACAAGGAACTGCCCCGCGAGGAATTTGACCGGCTGCTGGCGGAGAACCCCCTGAACGACGGACTGCTTCAGGTGGTGGAGGAAGCGCCCACCGCCGAACCTGCGGAGCCTGACACCCCCGGCTATGACCTGGGCTTTGGACACCTGGGCAACGGCGTGACGGTCTGGAACCGGCTGGAACTGGAGGACGGCGACTATAAGATAATCGCCCATATCTCCCCTGACCGAACCGTGACCTATTATGAGGACGGTCTGCCGGAGGACGTTCGGGCGCAGATCGAGGAATTTGCCGCCACCTCCACCATGACTATCTCCGCTACCCAGGACGCCCCCGTGTTCTCTACCCCGCCGCTGGTGCGGGGGCCTGCCGTGGCCCCCGCCGAAGCCAGCGAGCCGACTTACCCGCCCCATGAGCTTCCCTATATTTTCTGTGAGTGGAGCGAGAGCGGCGTGTTTCAGGATAAAACGGCCTACTCCCTCCAAGAGTTTGACCGGCTGATGAAGCAGGCGGACGATGAATATATCGCTGGGAGAACGGTTGCTATGGCGAAATACGGGACGTGGCAGAAATGGTATGACGCCAACGACCCGGAATATAGAGCATTTTTGGGCTATGACAAGGTGAAATTTACCCTTGTTATGCCCGATGGACGGACATTCACCGAGCGTCAGGACATTGGGGACGGCGACGGCGGTGTGCTGGATTTTCTCAATCAGTACGACAAATACCGTGAGATCGTCCCCGTTCTGCGTGAGGCTGTCCACAAAGAGGCAGAAGCGGCGCAGAGCAGCCCCGCCCCACAGCCGGAGCCTGGGCCTGCCAGCGGCAGGTTTTGGGACGCCTATAATTCCATCAAGGAGCATAACCCCGACAGTCTGGTGCTGTATCAGGTGGGCGACTTCTTTGAACTCTACGGAGGGCTTGAGGGTGAGGACGCATGGAACGCGGCGACGGCCCTTGACTTGACCCTGACCAAGCGCAATATCCCCGAATATGGTCGTGTGTCCATGTGCGGTTTTCCTGCCCACAAACTGAAGGACTATGTAAAGAAGCTGAACAGTAAGGGCTTTGACGTTATTGTGGCGGCGCTGAAAGATAACCACCGTGTTATTTCCGCGTTCCCCGCACAGCCCAGCGAAAAGGTCAAGCAGAAAACCGATGATTTTTCCGACATTGATCCCGCCAGCGCATTATCGCGTCAATCGCAGAACCGCCGCTATCAGGTGGTAGTTTATCACCACATAGAAAACGGCATGGACGAGAAGCGGGAATACGAAACGCTCCAAGAAGCTGAAAAGGTGGCGAGGGGCTATGTGGACGGCACGATGGAGGATGATGGCTTTGCCTATGAGGGCGCAGCCGTGTATGACCTGCTGGAAAGAAGATGGCTCCATGTCATTGGAAATTTCCCGATGCCGGAAACATCTGCCAAAAAAGAGGAAATCCTGCCGACGCCCGCAGCTCAACATGAGGGCACCGAAGGTTTAGCAAATGGGCACGGCCATGATGGTGGGGAGCCAGTCCAGGCCCCGCCCACACCCCGGCGCAGAGCCAAGGTGTCCCCCTTTGTCCTCCATCCCGAAGTCCCCAACGCAGACCGGCATGAATACCATATCACCGATGACACCATCGGCGCGGGGACACCGGGGACACGGTTTAACAACAACGTTCGGGCCATCCGTCTGCTGAAAAAACTGGAAAGAGAGAACCGCTTTGCCACCCCGGAGGAACAGGCGGTATTGGCGCAGTATGTCGGCTGGGGCGGGCTGGCCAATTGCTTTGACGAGCGGCACAGCAAGTACGCCGAGCTGAAAGCCCTGCTGGACGAGGACGAGTACGCCGCCGCCAGGGAATCCACCCTCACTGCCTTTTATACCCCGCCCGTGGTCATCCGCTCCATCTATCAGGCATTGGAGAACATGGGCTTCAAAACCGGCAATCTGCTGGAGCCGTCCTGCGGCATTGGCAACTTCATCGGTATGCGCCCGGATGATCTGGCCGACTCCAAAATCTATGGCATAGAGTTGGACGGTATCAGCGGACGCATCGCCCAGCAGCTCTATCAAAAATCTTCCATCGCTGTCCAGGGGTTTGAGACAACAGAACTCCCGGACAGCTTTTTTGACGCCGCCATCGGCAACGTGCCTTTTGGCAGCTTCAAAGTATCGGATAAGCGGTATGACAAGCACAATTTCCTGATCCATGACTATTTCTTTGCCCGGACGCTGGATAAGGTGCGCCCCGGTGGGATCGTTGCCTTTGTCACCAGCAAGGGCACCATGGACAAGGAAAATCCCACCGTGCGAAAGTATATCGCACAGCGGGCCGATCTGCTGGGGGCCATCCGTCTGCCCAACAATACGTTCAAGGATGCCGCTGGCACGGAAGTGACCAGCGACATCCTGTTTTTGCAGAAACGGGACGCCCTGTTCAGCGGGGAGCCGGAGTGGGTACACCTGAACACCGACGATAACGGACTGAAAATGAATCAGTATTTCATCGACCACCCGGAAATGGTCATGGGAGATATGCGGGAGGTAAGCGGCCCCCATGGGCCGGAAACCGCCTGTCTGCCCCGCGAGGGGCAAGACCTGGGTGAGCAACTCAACGCCGCCATCCAGAACATCCAAGGCTCTATCACCGAGTATGTGATGGATGACCCGGAGGCGGAGGGCGAGGATAAGTCCATTCCCGCTGACCCGGATGTGAGGAATTTCAGCTACACCGTGGTGGACGGGCAGGTGTACTACCGGGAGAACAGCCGGATGAACCCGGTGGAGGTATCGGTGACGGCGGCGAACCGCATCAAGGGGCTGATCGGCATCCGGGACTGTGTGCGGACGCTCATTGAGTATCAGACCGAGGATTGGCCCGCCGAGGATATTAAAGCTGAACAACAGAAACTCAATGCCCTTTATGACGCCTTTGTGAAGAAGTATGGGCGTATCAACTCCCGTGCCAACAGCACCGCGTTCAGTATGGACAGCGCCTATTTTCTGCTGTCCTCCCTGGAAGTGCTGGATGATGAGCGGAACTTTGTCCGCAAGGCGGATATGTTCACCAAGCGCACCATCAAGCAGAAGGTAGTCGTCACCAGCGTAGATACCGCATCCGAGGCCCTGGCTGTGTCACTGGCTGAAAAGGCCAAGGTGGATATGGCTTTTATGATGGAGCTGACCGGCAAGACCGAACAGGAGATATACGCCGACCTGACCGGCGTGATCTTCCTGAACCCCATGCACGGTTATGGCGGCAACACAGAGGGAAAGTACCTCACAGCCGACGAATACCTCTCCGGCAACGTGCGGGAAAAGCTGGAATGGGCACGGCGAAGCGCCAAACTGTACCCGGAGGACTATGCCGCCAATGTGGAGGCCCTGGAACGGGTGCAGCCCACCGATTTGACCGCCAGCGAAATTTCCGTGCGGCTGGGGGCCACCTGGCTCCCCCCGGACGTGGTAGAGAAGTTTATCTTTGACCTGTTGGACACGTCCGTTTATGGCAGGGGAAAAATCCACGTTCACTACTCGCAATATACCGGGGGCTGGAATGTAGAGGGTAAAAGCGTCGACCGGGTGAATGTCAAAGCCAGCAGCACCTATGGCACCACCCGCATAAACGCCTACAAGATCATTGAGGAAACCCTGAACCTGCGGGATGTTCGGATTTTCGATTACGTTGAGGACAGGGACGGGAAGAAAAAGCCCGTTCTGAACAAGAAAGAAACCGCCATCGCCCAGGGCAAGCAGGAGCTTATCAAGCAGGCGTTCCAGGACTGGATTTGGAAAGACCCCCAGCGCCGGGAACGGCTGACGCGGTTTTATAACGACAAATTCAACAATCTGCGGCCCCGTGAATACGATGGGAGCCATATCAACTTTGTGGGCATGAACCCGGAGATCACCCTGCGGCCCCATCAGTTGAACGCCATCGCCCATATTCTCTACGGCGGCAACACCCTGTTGGGCCATGTGGTGGGGGCCGGGAAAACCTGGGAGATGGTGGCGGCGGCGCAGGAGAGCAAACGGCTGGGTCTGTGTCAAAAAAGCCTGTTCGTTGTCCCAAATCACCTGACGGAGCAGTGGGCGGCGGAGTATTTGCAGCTCTACCCCTCCGCCAATATCCTGGTGGCAACCAAGAAAGACTTTGAAACCAAGAACCGAAAACGATTTTGCGGCAGGATCGCCACCGGGGACTATGATGCCATCATCATCGGACACAGCCAGTTTGAGAAGATACCCGTGAGCATAGAGCGCCAGCGGTTTACGCTGGAACAGCAGATGAATGAAATTATCCATGGTATCGCTGAACTGAAAGCGCAGAACGGGGAGCAGTTTTCTATCAAGCAGTTGGAGCGAACCAGGAAAAGCATCAAGGAAAAGCTGGACAAGCTGAACGATCAGAGCCGTAAGGATGATGTGGTCACGTTTGAGGAATTGGGCGTTGACCGCATTTTTATTGATGAAGCGCATTATTACAAAAATCTCGCCGCATTCTCTAAAATGCGGAATGTAGGCGGCATCAGCCAAACGGAGGCGCAGAAGTCCAGCGACCTGTATATGAAGTGCCGCTATCTGGATGAACTGACCGGGGGCCGGGGCGTTGTTTTCGCTACGGGCACACCTATCTCCAATACGATGGTAGAGTTATATACCATGCAGAAGTATTTGCAGTATGAAACGCTCCGCCGAAACGGTCTTTTACACTTTGATGCCTGGGCGTCCACATTTGGGGAAACTGTCACCGCCATAGAGCTGGCCCCGGAGGGCACCGGCTACCGGGCCAAGGTAAGCGTCAAATAGAGCTGAACTCACACAGGCCACAAAATAACCGGCAGCCGTAGTTTTTAGCGGCAGCCGGTTATTTGCAGAGTGCTTGTACAGGATCGTCCCAAGGCAGACAAGCTTCGGCGGG
>Ga0209694_1002210_pt1 | contig 16909 bp, 17 predicted proteins | sample GluameincwithD2O_FD_187499 | JGI IMG/M metagenome (GOLD analysis project Ga0209694, IMG submission 187499) | Mouse cecum microbial communities from Vienna, Austria - Glucosamine amended microcosms incubated with D2O (SPAdes) (version 2) | ecosystem: Host-associated > Mammals > Digestive system >... | reverse complement strand
AAACGTATATGTTGATACAAGCGGAGCGCAACGACAGCGAGATAAAACGGCTTGAAAGCGTGGTTGCCGAAAACCAAAAGGCAATAAACAACCTTATGCAAGCCCTTATGCTGGGCAAAATTGCCGATACGATTTTAGCGCAAATCGAACGGCTGGAAAGCGAGAACAAGGAACTGAACGACACCATAGAGAGCGAAAAGGCGTTGCAAATCAACTACACCTATGCGGACATTCGCAAGTGGTTACAGCATTTTAGAACGCTGGACTATGCCAAGACGAAAAACCGCAAAGACCTAATTGACACATTTATTTATAGGGTATTGCTTTACGACGATAAAATGAAAGTCATTTTCAACTTGAAAGGCGAACAGCAAAACGAATTACTTTTGAACTTGATTTTCCACGATTACCCCGACGGCGAAAACGAAAACAGCGCAAAAGAAAAAGAGGTCGATATATCAACCTCTAATTCTGACGTAAACGCAGGGTGTGCGTATACGTCTCGTGTGGTGGACCAGTCGGGACTTGCACCCGAGTCTTACGGTTTTTGTTTGAGCTTTCTACATACTTATTCCGCCTTAAATCTTAGCCGACAAATTCCGACGAACGGGACTTTATCGGAGCATACCGCTTAAAATACCATCATCCGGCGCGATAAGACCAAGATAACAGTTTGCCGTTTAATTAACGCCGACCGCAAGCCAACGGTAAACTTGCGACGACGGACCGCTTAAAAGGTTAAGCAGCGCAAGCTACGCTTGCACCTCTGAACGAGGGGAAAGCGACAACTTTGGAATCGTTTGATTCTGCATTTAAATTTAAGTTCCGTTTTTACAAAGCCGAGCCTTTGGTATGCTTTTCTCATCCTCCAATCGCAATCGAATCTAAAACTAGCCCGAATGTATTTATAGAGTACAACCATTATATGCTTAAAAAGTAAAAAAATCAAGCGATTGATTTTGTTTTCTATTGACAAATTAAGTAAAATGAATTAAAGTTTTTATATATGATTTACACCGTAACTTTTAATCCGTCGCTGGATTATTATTTACAAGTCAATAATATCAAGAGGGGAATGGTAAACCGCGCCGCAAACGAACGGCTCGAAGTCGGCGGTAAGGGCTTAAACGTTTCGCTTGCCCTAAAAGAGCTGGGAGAGCAAACGTGCGCGCTCGGGTTTGTCGCTGGTTTTACGGGTAAACACGTCAGAGAGAAAGTCGGAGAGTTCGGACTCGATTACGATTTTATCGAAGTCGAAGGAATTACGCGTATCAACGTAAAAGTTAAATCCAACACCGAAACGGACATAAACGGTTCGGGCGCAAAAGTCAGCTTAAACGACGTAAACAAGCTTGCAAGAAAGCTTAAAAAGCTGCTGCAAGAGGGAGATTGGCTTGTTATAAGCGGAAGCGTTCCATCCTCGCTGCCAAACACGATATACGCCGATTTACTAAGCAAACTTAAAAGCGTAAAGAGCGTAAAAATAGTTGTCGACGCGTGCGGAAAGCTTTTGACAAGCGCGTTGAAATACAACCCCTTTCTTATAAAACCCAACATTTACGAAATGTGCGAAATTTTCGGGCTTACGTCAATACCCGATATAGAGGGTATTTTCGGCTGTGCGAGAAAGCTGCAAGACCTCGGCGCGCGCAACGTGATTGTTTCGATGGGCTCGCAGGGCGCGGCTATGGTCACGGATACCAAAAAATCAATGTATGTGCGCGCTGCGCGCGGACAGCTTGTAAACTCGGTCGGCGCAGGTGACAGCCTTATTGCAGGATTTATTCACGAATATATAAAATCCAACAACTATTTTACTGCGCTCAATTTTGCCACCGCCGCAGGAAGTGCGTGTGCGTTTGCAAAGAGCCTTGCCACGCGCGAACAGATTGAATATGTCGAGTCGTTAATGCTGTAATGGAATTTCAACTTATTAAAACAACGCCGAAAAGCGTGTATTCCACGCTTGAAAATATAATTGCCCCCCTGATATGCGGCAAATACGAGCTTTTGCGTACCCCAAACGGCAAGCCTTATATAGAGGGTTCCCCCCTGCACTTTTCAATTACCCACAGTGGAAACATTGCTTTTATAGCGACGGCTAATGTACCCGTAGGCGTAGATTTCGAGCTTATAAGAGAGAGGAATATTACGGCAACGCTCAATAGATTTACGGTCCGCGAGAAGAATTATATAGCAAACCGCTTGGAAAAGTTTTATGAAAATTGGGTTGCAAAAGAGGCGTTTATAAAAATGCTCGGGCAAACGCTTGCAACTCACCTTAAAAGGCTTGAATACTTCGACGGCAAATTATACTCAGACGGCATACGACAATACGTTTCGATAAGGCATATATCGGGGGGAATTTGCGCGGTATGCTTAAAACACAGCGAGGAAAAGCTATGAAATGTTTTGTTATAGCAATGGAGAGCGAGGCAAAGCCGATAATCGATGCAATGCGCGTTTTCGAGGACAGAAAGGTCGGAAATAAGCACATAGTACGGGGGCAACTGTTTGACAGGGACGTTGCGGTATTGGTCTGCGGAGTAGGTAAAGTGAACGCGGCTTGCGGCACCCAGTATGCGATAGACAAGCTCGAAGCCGACGAAATAATAAATATCGGAGTTGCAGGCGGACTCAACGACGGGCTGAAAGTCGGCAAAGTTTACTCTATATCTCAGGCGGTGCAGTACGACTTTGACTTGACGCAGTTAAACGGCACCAAGATAGGCACGCTGGACGAGTGTAAGGATAATTATTTGCCTCTTTTAAAAAGCAGGCTTTACCCCCTTAAAAATCTTGCCACCGGCGACAGATTTAACGACAACAAGACAGACTACCTTCTTTTAACCCAAGAACTCAACGCGGATATACGGGATATGGAGTGCGGAGCCGTTGCGCAGGTTTGTATGCACAGCGCCGTACCTCTCCGCTCTTACAAGATAATTTCAGACCTTGCCGGCAGCGGCAGCACCACCGAACAGTATTTGAAAAATCTTACAGAATGCTTCGATACGCTCAAAAGCGAATTAAAAAATATTGCGGAAGAAATTTATGGATAAGATACCTTCGTTTTCAAAGAACCACGACGAACTTAAACGCGGACTGCATCTCTGCGGCGCAACGCACGGTGTTACCACCTGGGATTTGCGCTTTAAAACGCCCAACGGCGGGGACTATATCGATATTGCGGCAATGCACACGATAGAGCACCTTATAGCTACCGTAGTGCGCAACTCCGCTCACAGGGACGACATTATCTATTTCGGGCCTATGGGTTGCCGCACGGGCTTTTATCTTTTGACGGTTAATATGGACTACGGCGCGGTTTTAAAACTTTTGAAAGAAAGCTTTGCGCTTGCCGCAACTTTCAGCGAAGTTCCCGGCAACAAGCGCGAGGAATGCGGTAACTACCTTGAACACAATCTTGACGAAGCTAAGCGTGAATGCGCGGAATACATTAAGATTTTGGAGAACTTATGAAACCTCTCGGCGGCGGTTGGGACGAACTACTCGCTCCCCTCTTTCAGGACGAAAGATACCAAAAAATCCGTGAATTTTTAAAATATGAATACTCGCATTACATAATCTATCCCGATATGTACGACCTTTTTAACTGTTTTCGGTTTACTCCGCTCGACAAGCTCAAAGTCGTAATATTGGGTCAGGACCCGTACCATGGGCCCAATCAGGCGCACGGGCTTTGTTTTTCCGTCAAAGACGGAGTTAAAATTCCTCCCTCTCTCGTCAATATATATAAAGAGCTGGAATCGGACCTTGGCATTGCGCCGAGAAAGAGCGGCAATTTGACGGCTTGGGCGCAGGACGGCGCGCTGCTTATGAACACCACCCTTACCGTTCGCGAACATCTTTCCAACTCGCACGAAAAATGCGGCTGGGCTTGGTTTACGGACAGCGTTATTTCGCTTGTCAGCGAGCATACCGAGAACACGGTATTTATACTTTGGGGCGGCAACGCGCGCAGTAAAGCGCCGTTGATTGACAAAAGCAAACACTTGATTTTGCAGTCCGCTCACCCCTCTCCGCTGTCGGCGTTTAACGGGTTTTTCGGCTCGAAACCCTTTTCAAAGACAAACGAATACCTTATTTCAAAGGGCAAAACTCCCTTCAACTGGTAAAAGGAAATTACTTGAATGAAATATATAACTGTGCTCGGCGACGGAATGTCGGATTGGAAAATTCCCGAGCTTGGAAACAAAACCTGTCTTGAAGCGGCAAATACGCCCGTTCTCGACAAAATTGCCCCCCTCTCCGAAATAGGGCTGTGCAAGACCGTGCCCGACGGATTTAAACCCGGGTCAGACGTAGCAAATATGTCTGTGCTCGGTTTTGCGCCCGACAAATACTATACGGGGCGCTCCCCCATAGAGGCTGTTGCAATGGGCATCGACTTAAACGAAACCGACGTAACGCTCAGATGCAACCTCGTCACTCTGTCCGACGAGCAAGATTATGAACAAAAAACCATGCTCGACTACTCCGCAGGGGAAATTTCCACCGCCGAAGCGGCGGAACTTATGGCGTACCTCAAAGAACATTTAAAAGTTGACGGATACGAGTTTTATACAGGCATACAGTACCGCCACTGCCTTGTAGTAAAAAACGGAGCGGTCGGGCATACGCTAACTCCTCCGCACGACATTTCGGATAAAAAAATTACGCATAGCCTGCCCAAGGGCAAAAACGCAGACCTGTATACAAAGCTTATGAAAGACAGCTATAAGCTTTTGAGCGCCCACCCTATCAACTTAAAGCGCGTTTCAGAGGGCAAGAAACCTGCAAACAGCATTTGGCTTTGGGGGGAGGGGACAAAACCCAAGCTGGACGATTTTGAAAAAATGCACGGCTTAAAGGGCGGAATTATTTCGGCGGTTGATTTGATACGCGGCATAGGAATGCTTGCGCATATGAAAATAATAACAGTCGAAGGCAGTACGGGCAATTACGACACAAATTTTAAGGGCAAGGCGCGCGCCGCCGTAAGCGAGCTTTTGGGCGGACTCGATTTTGTTTATATTCATCTCGAAGCCCCCGACGAGTGCGGACACCACGGCGACTATGAGCACAAAGTTTATTCGATAGAAAAAATTTCAAGCGAAGTTATAGCAACGGTAATAGACGGACTTACCGCCGCAAACGAGGACTTTGCAATACTCGTCTGCCCCGACCACCCTACGCCCGTCGCTATAAAGACGCATATTTCCGACCCCATACCATATCTCTTATACACCAACGTCAAAAGCTTAAATAACGGTGCAAACCGCTATACCGAACAACAAGCCGAAAGCACCCAAACGTATATTCCCAAAGGGCACAATTTAATAAGAAGATTGTTTTCAATAAAATAAAACAAGCCGTGAGCAAAGCTCACGGCTTGTTCTATCGCAAGATTACATTCAATTAAATATTAAACTTTTTCCAGGGATTTTCGTCTTTCGGCGGCTCTATCACAAACTTCAACGCTTCTCCCGTGGTGGGGTGAGTAAACCTCAAAGAATAAGCCCAAAGCGCAAGTTTGCCCTTAACCGCCTTTTCTCCGCCGTAACGCATATCTCCGTAGACGGGGCAGTTTATAGCCGCAGTCTGGACGCGTATCTGGTGCGTTCTGCCAGTGTGCAGAGTTACGTCAACAAGGCTAAGCCCCGACTGCTCCTCTTTAATTTCGTATTCAAGCGAAGCAAATTTTGCGCCCTCTTCCGTCTGCGTACACACATACACGGTGTTGTTTACGCTGTTTTTCCTGAGATAGTTTTCGAGAACCGCTCTCTTCCTGGAGGGAATGCCGCACAGCACGGCAAAATACCTCTTTTCGAAGCCGCCGTTCTTCATCTGCTCGGAAAGACGCGCCGCCGCCTTTGAGGTCTTTGCAAACACCATAACTCCGCCCGTCGGGCGGTCAAGCCTGTGCACAAGCCCCAAATATGCGTTGCCGGGCTTGTTGTACTCTGTCTTTAAATACTCCTTAACGCAATCGAAAAGGTTACTGTCCCCGCTCTCGTCGGGACAGCACGCCACCATTTGCGGCTTTAAAACGACTATAATATGGTTGTCCTCGTGCAAAATTATCAAATCACTTGTCTGCATATCTCTCTCCTACGAAAAGTCCGCTTGCGCCGCAGGGCAGAGGTATGCCCTCGTCGGTAGCGATGCCGACTTCATACGCCTCGGTTCTGCCATTGAAATTTTTTAAAGCTAGCGTAAGTATATTGCTCAATACTGCGGGCTGTAAGCCCGTGGTATAGCTGTTTATCAAAAAGAACAGCGGATTATCGGACAAAAGACAGGCGCAATTTTCGACAAATGCGAACAAGTCGCGCTCGATCTTCCACATTTCTCCGCCGGGGCCCCTGCCGTAGCTGGGAGGGTCCATTATTATCGCGTCGTACTTATTTCCGCGCCGTATCTCGCGCGCAACAAACTTCATACAGTCGTCTACTATATATCTAATACCGCTGTCTATGCCCGAAAGCTTTGCGTTTTCGCCTGCGCGTTCAACCATTCCCTTTGCCGCGTCGACGTGCGTTACCTTTGCGCCTGCCTTTGCACAGGCAACCGAGGCCGCGCCCGTATAAGCAAATAAATTTAAAACCTTGATTTCCCTGTCTTGAGCCACGGCTCTTTTAATCAACGCCGACATTGCGTCCCAATTGACTGCCTGTTCGGGAAAAAGTCCCGTGTGCTTGAACCCCATAGGCTTGACTTTAAAAGTTAAGTCGCGATAAGACACCGTCCATTCCGAGGGGAAATTTTTGCGCTTTTCCCAAGCGCCGCCGCCCTTTTCACTGCGGTGATATACTGCGTCGATATTGTCGTAAGAATACAAATCGCGCCCCTGCCAAATGACCTGAGGGTCGGGACGGAGCAAAATAACGCCATTCCAATCTTCGAGTTTCATTCCGTCGGAGGTGGCAATTATTGTGTAATCTTTCCATTCACGGGCAATTTTCATACTTGAAATTATAACAAACGCCCGTTAATTTGTAAAGTAATTTATTACATAACCAGTTTTGTATTTTAACTTACTTTGTATAACTTGCAAGCACGTCGAAAAGTATAGCGTAATAACTGCCCAAATATTTTTGCGCTACCACGTCGGCTTTATAAATCTCCATACGTTCGGCGGGGTCCTCGATTGACATATAATATGCCCTGACAATGTTGTATCGCTCGAAATAACTTAGCGAATAGTCGACAATGTAACCTACGTTTTCGGGATCTCCGCTGCCGTCGTCCGGATAGGGGGAATTGAGCTGAATACTGTACAGAAGCTGTTCGACGATTATATCGAGTTGATAATTGTACTCTGCGTCAAGCTCGGCGCACTTGTTTTCGTACAGCGACGAGCCACCCATATCGTTTGTAAGATACAACTTAAAGAACAGCTCTTTTTCGTTTTCGAGGGTGTGCAGCATTTTATTTTTCTGCTTTTGAGCGTTTCGCAAAAGCTGCATTTGAACTACGGAATATTTTTTTAAATCTTCATCTGTAACCTCTATTATGTCAAACGTCACTCAGCGCCTCCCCGAATGCTAAAACTCCGCAAATCTTTTTATTGCTCCGCAATTTGATTTTAAACCTCTTTCCGCGCATATTTACCCTGCAATAGCCGCGTACACCCCGTAATATCCTTGACTTTTGCCCGTTTGTAACAGTAACGTCCACGCCCTGCTCCGTTCCTATATGCAGGCTTTTCAAAAGCTTTTCGCTGCCCTTTCCAAAGTCTATTTCTCCGCTTTCATAAGTATAACTTGCGCAGTCCGTGAGCTTAAAAACACCTCTCTTGTCGACTGCGTAAACGCTATCGAAAGCGCACAGCGCCTTAGCCTCGAATATAATATAATAGCACTTTTTCGTAACTGCGTTGACTGCAAGCACAACCTTTTTTCCAAGCCTTGCGCTGGTGCCGTTTACAAAGTACCACTCTCCGAGCGAGGTCGCACAGGTCGGGGACGACAAGTCGCCCGAATAGTCGAAATCGATTTTTGTTACCTCTCTGCCGTCAAACGAGTAAAGCTCGCTATCCGCAAAAAACACAAGCTTGCCGCAAACGGCGGCGCAAGTGCCCGAGCATATTTTACCAAGCTTCGCGCGGGGATAAGTAAGCTTAAAATTTTCGGGGTCTCCGTAAGCCGTCATAACCGCAAGTCCGTTTTCGCAAAGCGCAACCACTTTGTCGTCCAGCACCGCAAGATTGAGCATTTCCCCGAACTCGTGATTTATGAACACCTCTCCCGAACCCATTACGCTTTTATCGAAATTCAAAACGTCGTTAGGAGCGGACCAACGCAATACAAACGCGTTTTCCCCGTCTATCGCAAACAATCTGCCGTTTTTAAACACGCCGTGTCTGAATTTAAGTCGGGCTTCGCGGTGGGCAATAACTCCGCTGCTAATCTCTATATAAAAGTCGTTGCCGAACAGATAGCTTTTTGCCGCGTTTCCGTCTTTTTTCTTACACTCTATCATAAACGGTTTGCTTGCCATAAACTCATAGTTTGTGTGAAAAAAATTGCCCGCTGCGTCCGCCGTAAATAGGTTGCCTCCGCCGCAAATTAAAAATTTGCCCAACGGCACCGAATAAAATGCGAAGTATGGAACATAGGCAAAATCTTCGATGGGCGTCACAAGCTCGAACGTGCCTGTCGGCACAATTTTCCCGCCGTCGGATATGCAGCTTATGCAGGTATGCTCTCCCTCGCTTTCTGTCAACACGTCGGCGGTCAGTTCGCTGAATACAGGATATTTAACGCTCATATCCAGCTCCTCGGCGCAATGACGGGCAGTTTTAACTGTTGACGCCGCGCGCGCTCGATTTCCTGCCTGTAAACGCTGTCCCAAAACTCCGCCTGCCGCATTTCTCCGTTTATGAGGCAATATTCCGAAACCGCGCCTGCGGCAAGCATCTTTTCGGTAACTTTTTCTCCGAGCTCGCACTCCCCGTTCAACTGCTTTTTCTGCGGAGAAAACTCGTATTCGACGGTAATTGTAAACGCGTCGCAGCTAAGATATGTAGCAAACAACTCGTACTTCTTTTGTTCTCCGTTTACGGTAACCGACAAAATTTTAACGGGCTGTTTTTCAAACTTCGTAAACTCGAACTTTTTGTTATAGCTTGTTATGGTTTGTGTATTTACTACGGGAAAATAGTGCCTTGCCAGCTCGTTTTCGACCGCGTTTACGCAATAGAGCATTGTTTCGACGGCTTCCGCCGCCTCGCCGTTAATTTCCGCTTCCGACTTTATCAACTCGGCAACGTCCGTTCTGCCGACGTAATTCATACCTCTTTGTACTATATCTTTTATCTTCATTTATCCTCCCGAAACTTTGGGCAGCCGCAAACAAACGGCTGCCCCGCACTCAAAAATTTTTTACGACTAAATTGCCTGAGCAGGCGCTTCGTCGGTAATGTCGCATATAACCGCCTGACCGCAGGTATTCGCCCTGTCCTTTGTCTACTCTTTATACTTTGCAATTCGCCCTGTCCTTTGTCTACTATTAAGGGCATAAAAAAAGGACGAGCGTACTCGTCCTCTCTCTGCTAAATTGAAATTTATCTTTCTATTATACAAATTTTTCAAGGTCGAAATGCCCGTCAGCGTAATTCAGTTGTCCGTCCTTATGTTCATAACCTAATTTACGATAAAACGGAATCGCCGACATTGCGGAGTGAATTTCAATTCTATTCGCTCTCTTTGCGTATTCGTCGTTTTCCAAAAATTCGATAATCTTTCTGCCGACACCTTTTCTCTGATATTCGGGTGCGACGAAAATAGTATGTATCCAACTCTCGGTTATGCTGTCCCAATATGCGGCTATACCGCCACAGCCAATAATTTTGCGGTTATCTTTGATAACGTAAAAATGTCCGTATTCCGCGCGTTGTTTAATATGCTCATAATTTGTTTCTTCAAAAACAGCATCAAAAGAAGATTGCGGATAGAATTTGGCAAAATCGGAATACTGACACGCACGAACAATCATATCGCAGACTTCTTGTATTTCGCTCTCTTTAATTAGCTCAATAATCACTTTAATGCCTCTAAATTACTGTTTATCGTACAATCATTATATCACGAAAAATGAAAGAGCGCAACCCATTGAATTTTGAATTTTTTTGCATGCTATATAAAACATATCTATATCTCACTAGGCTACGAGTAGCCTAGTTTGTCCACGCTTAAAATACAATAGAAAAGGTATGGCTTTATGCCATACCTTTTCTATTGCCTGCGACTTGCCTAAAATTCCCTATGGGAATTACTGTAATGCCGCAAGGGGGTTATTTTTTACTTAAAATTTTTATACAACTTTGAAATATCCCTTTTTGGGTTTATGCGCGGCAAAAATTCTGTACCTGAACACATAAATTAATATTGCCGCCACTATAACCAATATAACTGCCGCCACAATACCGATTGTTACGGGAGATATGTCAACTATATCGAGGCACCTTACATTTATCCACATTTGATTAATTTGAGCGAGTCTATCGCCGAAATCAAGCATTACTACGCTTCTGTCAATTACGTTTTGCGGCGGATACTGCGTAAACAGTTGTCTGCCGCGATTGATAACCGTGCGTTCCTCGTCGTCAAATTCAAACTCGCTTGCGTTTGCGGTTATCGTTGCGCCGTCCCCGAAAAAGTAACTTAAATCATATTCGAAGGTATCTTCCGCATCCTCTTCAGCGCCGTAGTTATAATCCATATATTCCAAAACGGTATCCCCCGCAATCGAGGAAGTATAACCTATATAGTACATATTTCTCACCGCGTTATCCGGACGGGAAACAAAATTTACAAAAGCTTCCGCCGCCGTGTGGCGCTGTTCGCTCCACTCCACACCGTTTTTAAGCTTAATCCAGCCGTCAAACCAGATGTCCGTGCATTCCTCGGGTACAGAATACCAAAGCTCGGTTGCATTTTCTTCGTCGCTTTCCGACTCGTCCATAATGTATACGGCGTCACCTGACCATTGCTCGTTGGCTATAACCTTGCCGGTTACCATATCCGCCTTGCCGCTATCTGTTTCAAAGGAATATACGTTTTCCTTTATATCTTTTAAAATGTCCTCAGCGTTTGCTATGGTTTCACTGTCGGTGGCGTTCATAAGTGAACTTAAATCTTCGAGGCTTACGTCATTTTGCAATATATAATCGCTGTTTAGAATTCCAAGTGCGGCAAAATATGCGTCGCGTACGTTATCTTTTATTGTAACCTGCTTTTTGTAGTCGGGATTTGCAAGCATATTCCAGCTTTTTACGTCGTCGGCGTTTACAAGGCTTTCGGGGTTATATACAAGCCCGAGCGTACCCCACATATAGCACGCAGCTTTTTTATTCCAATCATAATCGTAAAAGATACTGCCTTCCGCTCCGTCTATATAGCGCGAAACATAATTTGCATAATAGTTTTCTTCGTCGTCCGACCAAAAACTGTCGGTAAACTCGACGTAGTTGCCCTCGGCAATAAGTTTCATCAACATATAATCGGAAGGACAAACTATATCGTAGATGTCACCGAGGCTAAGTCTGTTATACAAGTCCTCGTTTGTGCCGAAAGTCGAATACTCGACCCTTACTTTAAAGTCGTGGTTCGAGTTAAACCACTCCGTAAAGTCGTCCACCATAGAGTTGACGCCTATAATGCCCTCTTCGTCCGTGAAAATATTTTCAACTTCTATAAGCTCGGCGTCATCCCAATCTCCGAGGTCTATATATTCCTCCCAATTACATACGCGCAAAACAACTTCTTCACGCTCGTCCGCACAGCCCGAAAATGCCAATAACGAGCCGCCGAGCACGCAGCCTGCCGCCAAAATTGCGGAAATTTGTTTTATTTTCATTTCTTTTCTTTACCTCTCTTGCTTGCAAGCACATTCATTACAATTACAACCGCAATAACAACCAAGAATATGAGCGTTGACAGTGCCCAAAGCGCGGTTTTGCTTTCCGTTTGACTGCCTTTTGTCGCATTGACAACATAGGTGCTTATTGTGTCGAATGTCGAGGGTTTTGTATATGTAGTTATAAAATAATCGTCCAAGGAAAGCGTTACCGCCAGCATAAAGCCCGAAAGTATGCCGGGAATAAGCTGAGGAATGACTACCTTGAAAAGCGCCTGTGCCGGTGTTGCGCCGAGGTCGAGAGCGGCCTCGTACAAGCTGTTGTCCATTTGTTTGAGTTTAGGTAAAATGGATAAATACACGAACGGCGCGGTTAAAACAACGTGACCTATTCCAAGCGGAATAAATGTGTCCTTGCCGACGCGCATTATTACGATTAATAAAATACAAATAGAAAAGCCCGTCACTATATCCGCATTTACTACGGGAACCTGATTTGCCGTGTTTATCAACGTTTTCGGCAATTTTTTAGAATAGAACGTGCCAATCGCACCGATCGTTGCAAGCACGGTTGAAATTGCAGCGCAGACGAAAGCAAGCACCAGCGTGCCGAAAATCATATTTCTCAACTCTTCGTTTTTGAAGAGGTTTAAATAGTTTTCAAAGGAAAAATAACTTATGCTGCCTCCGACCATCGAAGCGTCGGTAAAGCTGTAAACTGCAAGTATGAGTATGGGAACATATATAAATATGAGAATAAGCGCAAGCCATATAATGTTGAAAGCCTTTTTCATAAAATTGCCCCCCTGTTGTTTGCGTCTTTGTCGCTGAATCTGTTTGTCACAAGCGTAACTATAAATATTATGATAAGCAAAATAAGCGAAATCATAGAGCCGTTGTTCCAATCGTACGAGCTGAAATAACTGCCTATAAGGCTGCCCATTATATAAGTACTGTTGTATAACATATCGAGTACTACGTAGTTTGTCATAGAAGGCAGCAGCACCATTGTTACGCCGGAAATTATACCCGGCACGGATAGCGGCAAAGTTACCCTTAAAAATACCGTCAACTTATTTGCGCCCAAATCCGAAGCCGCCTCCAAAAGACTGTTGTCGAGTTTTTGCAAAGACGTGTACAAAGGCAAAATCATAAACGGCAAAAAGTCGTACGTCATTCCGATTACGGAGTTTAGAAAAGGATAGCTTGAAATATTGCCCTCGAAAAGAGATAAAATTTCTTTAAGAGCGGTTATTCTTAGAGTGAAATTTATCCACATAGGCAGAATAAAAAGAAGTAAAAGAACGTACTTTTTTCTTATATTACTTCTTGCAAGTATATACGCCGTGGGATATGCGATAACAAGACAGACAAGCGTTGTAACTATTGCAAGTGAAAAACTGTATAACAGCGTACCCAGCGTGTTCGTGCTTGCAAAAAAGTTTATAAAATTATCGAAAGTAAATTGCCCCTCTCCGTTGGTAAAGGCATAGTAGACTATTACTACGAGCGGCGCTATCACAAATAAAATCAAAAATACCGCATAGGGTATGCAGAGCTGACTTCTGCTGAAACGCAAACCTTTCACTTATTTTTCCTCGCCTGTGGGTTTTAAAGTCAACTTTATTTTATCCTTTGAGATTATAATGCCGACAAGGTCCCCCGTGTTCCACATATCGGGACAAGACAAAACATAATCCTCTTCATTCTCTTCCGTTCTTACTATGTATCTGTAATGATCGCCCTTGTAAATCATCGATATAATATTGCCCTGCGCGCCGCCGGACTGCGTGTCGTCCGTCATTAAAATATCGTGAGTGTCGACCTCGACGTTTACTTCGATACCCGTCAAGTCCAATTTCTCTCCCTGAGCCGTTATTAAATAGCCCTCGTCGTCGAGAGTCGAGCCATTGTAGAGCTGAGTTACGTCGCACTCGAACTCACCGTCACCGAACTCGACCGTGTTAGTTTTGGTTATTACGCCGTCATATTTATTTACGGTATATACCTTTTCCATAAGATGAATGCCGTCGGGTTCGATTCTGAGCCCTATCACGCTGCCGACGTCGGCTGTATAGGTGCTTTGAATTACAATTTCAAACTTTCCGATAGCGACGGTAATTTCGTAATGCACGCCCTTGAACACGGAAGAAATTACTTTTCCCTTTAACTGTCCCTCTCCGGGCTGACAAATTTTTATGTCCTCGGGACGAACTACAACGTCCACAAGCTGGTTAATTTCATAGTCGTCGAGGCAGTCGAAAGTTGCGCCGCAAAACTTGACTTTCAGTTTTCCGACAACCGCGCCGTTGAAAATGTTGCTTTCTCCGATAAAGTCGGCAACAAAGGTGTTTATAGGCTCGTTGTAAATTTCCGTCGGGGTGCCTATCTGCTGAATTTCCCCGTCGTTTATAACGACGACTTTGTCAGACATTGTAAGCGCCTCTTCCTGATCGTGCGTGACGTAAATAAAAGTAATACCCAAGCGCTGGTGCATTTTTTTGAGCTCAATTTGCATTTCCTTGCGCATTTTCAAATCGAGCGCACCCAAAGGCTCGTCCAAAAGCAATATTTCGGGCTCGTTTACAATTGCACGGGCAATTGCAATGCGTTGCTGCTGTCCACCCGAAAGCGTGGAAACGCTACGCTTTTCAAAGCCCTCCAAATCAACTATTTCAAGCGCTGTTTTTACCTTTTTGTCAATTTCAGCCTTGGTCAGTTTTTGAACCTTGGAATAGCTTTGCCCGTCCGCGTTCTTATAAGTATTTTCCTTCTTTTTAAGCCGAAGCCCGAAAGCAATATTTTCGTAGACGTTTAAGTGCGGGAACAGGGCGTATTTTTGAAATACCGTGTTTACGGGACGCTTGTTCGGCGGAAGAGAGCTTATATCCTCGCCGTTCAACAAAATTTTACCCGACGTCGGCAGTTCAAAGCCGGCTATCATTCTTAAAGTAGTTGTTTTGCCGCAGCCCGACGGACCTAAAAACGTGACAAACTCCCCCTTTTTAACTTGCAGATTGAAGCTGTCGACAGCAATGGTTTCGTCGTCAAATTCCTTTCTCACGTCGATAAGTTCGATAATGTTTTCGCTTTTGCTCATTTTGTTTCTCCTTCAAAAAAATAAAGACGACCCCAATAAGGTCGTCCACGAATTTTGCGAATTTGACGCATTCTACGATTTTCTTGAATAACTTAACTTTCAGAGTCTATATAGCAAATACTTTTACTACTCTTATTGACCGTTTCACAAGTGACCTTTTAAGGCTTGATTATAAAGTAATCAACTTATAAAATTTGAGCTTTTAACTCAATCAATAATGCGGCCGAAGCCGATTTAATATTTGCACTCTAAAAGCGCGGTTACATTGGTTAGTATATATTAATTAATTTGTATTGTCAATTATTTTTTTAAGCGAATTTTAAAAATTTGCAAATACTTTGCATAACGTCGCTATCCTGCTCGGTAGCGGCAATAAAATCGAACTCTTTTAAATACTTTTTTGTTTGCTCGTCGGGTTTTATCGCATGAGCGAGCTTTTCATTCAACTCTATCAAAAGTTGTTGTGCGCGCATAGACGCATAGGGGTTGTGCGACTTGCCTGTTGCCATATATTTTTTAATATTATTGCCCGAAGCATTTGCATATGCCGAAAATTTCAAAGGGACTATATTGTCTTTATCTCCGTGAATCAGCAAGACTTCCGCTTCGCAATTTTTTGCGCAAGTTGCGGCGTTTAAATTGCCTTTAACGCCGAATTTAAAGAAATTCAAAATATACCAGAACGGACTTAAAACTAAAGCAAAAGGCTTTGAAATTATTTTTGCCGCGCCGTTATATATGGTTTTTACGGGAGTGAGCGGCGCGCTTATTGCAACCACTTTGTCAACTTTTCTCTCTGCCGAAGCGCACAGCACGGAGTATCCGCCCCAACTGTGCCCGACAAGAATAATTCTGCTTGATTTAAATCGACTGTCAGCCCGTGCAAAATCGATAGCCGCTTTTACGCAATTAACCCCCTCGTACATTCCTCCGATATTCTTACCCTCGGAATAATTGCAGCCGCGAATGTCGAGCGCAAGTACGGGATAGCCTTGATTGCAAAAATATGCAATTTCGGTTGTATAGGCAATGTGTCCGGCACCCAGACCGTGACAAAAAATTACAAGGTTATCAACCTTATCGACATTGCCGCTCGTATAAATAAAGCCGTTTAACGCAAGTTTACCCTGCATTACCTTCACAGGTTCGAATTTCAGCGAGAACTCCTCGGGCAAGCGATAGTAAAGGTTGGGATCTTTGTCGCAGCGGCTGCCGAAAGCGACTTTTAATGTAAACGCCGCCAATGCAAAAAGCAGCGCTATAAATGCCGCTATACATATAATTGCAATTAACCAGGGTTGCATAAACCTCCAAAAAAGCAAGCGAGCATACGCTCGCTCTTCTTTTTATTTATTATACTATATATTTACTGTCGGGTTCACCAACTTCGGCTATTTCGCGCTTTTGCGCCTCGTAACCCTTTTTGCCAAGCAGTGCAAAAGTAGCTTTTTTGCCGTTTTCAACGCCGGGCTGATTGAACGTATTGATATTCAAAAGCGCGCCCGTATATGCGGTTTGCATTTCCAAAAGGAACATAAGCTGCCCTAATGTAAACGCGTTTACTTCGGGCAGAGTAATCGTATAGTTCATTCTGCCGGCTTTCATAAGCGCGTAAGCAGTTGCGGTATTTTCCGCCTGAATTAATTCCTGCATAGTGTGTCCGCCGAGGAAGCCTACGTCGGGAATATCCTCGCAGCCGTGAGGTATGGGCATTTCGGTAGCGTAGTTTTTGACCGAAATAAAGGTTATTACTTTGTCGAAAGGTCCCTCGGTATATAGCTGAACCTGCGAGTGCTGATCAGTTACGCCAAGCGACTTAACGGGCGTAGTTCCCGCATTGACGACTTTTCCGTCCAAATCCAGCGCCTTGCCAAGACTTTCCGCCCAAAGCTGACAGTACCAATCGGCAACAAGCTTTAAATTGTCGGAATAAGGCATCATTAC
>Ga0209694_1002196_pt1 | contig 16986 bp, 14 predicted proteins | sample GluameincwithD2O_FD_187499 | JGI IMG/M metagenome (GOLD analysis project Ga0209694, IMG submission 187499) | Mouse cecum microbial communities from Vienna, Austria - Glucosamine amended microcosms incubated with D2O (SPAdes) (version 2) | ecosystem: Host-associated > Mammals > Digestive system >... | reverse complement strand
AATCAACATTAAGTTCATCAGCATCACTACCGCCATCCCCTTCATCAAAGGATAACTTATCATTATCATTAGCATCGTTCAAGCCACTTACAATGTCAGAAGCATCGATTGATGAAGATTGATGTTTTTTATGCTTAGGGGACTTAGTTGAGCTAGATTGACTAGCACTTTGTTCATTATCATTATCATTGTTATTGTCATTAAATGAATTTACTGCGCCTGCCTTGTAAATTGTTGTCGAATGATCAGAATTGTCGGAATTATCGTAATTTTTAACAACTGATTGAGGTTGAACGGCGATATTTACTGTAGTTGGTCCGTTATTGATTGTAATTTTAGTCTGGGCCACAACATTTGGATTTACATTGGGATCATAGCCAGCAGGAACGCTTCCTTCACGGTTTAAGATAAGAACATCCCCGGCAAAAATTAAGTTAGCATTTTGAATGTTATTATCATAGCAAAGTTTAGCCACAGAAATCCCGGTTGCTGCTGAGATCCCTGATAAAGTGTCACCCCACTGAATAATATAACGCGTGCCATTAAGGTTATTGGTATTAATGTGTTGCATCGCCATGTTATTAGAAATTTGTTCAGGGGTATTAGCAATCCAATTAGTAATATCAGCTTGCTCTTCTGGTGATCCACTGGTATTATCAGCCTCAACAGTTGCCACAGAGCCAATCATTACTGACCCTGCCAAAACAGCAGTCATAAAAGTAGCTGCTAGTTGTTTCTTACTTAACTTCATAGAATTATCCTCCCTAATAGTATCAAACCTATTAATACAGAAATAATTTTACTGCTATTAGAATAATTCTTCAAATGCAGGTATGGCCCTTTCTATTTGGCGCTGGTTTTAATAAGATAGAACGAACCAAAAACGGCAACCAATGCATAGATTGCCCCAACATACCCAATCTGGTTAATTTGAACAAAATTGATACTGATCGATGCTGTCAAGGAACCAATCGATACCCCCACGTTCGTACAAATTGGGTTTAATGAAGACGCGAGATTCATTGCTTCTGGATATTCTCGATCAGCAATGTTAAGAAACATTACTTGCAGAATTGAACCGGGCATCCCCAGAACAAAACAAATAACACACAATAACAGAATTCCTAACCATGCAACATGGAACATTGCATTCATCAGTAATAAACAAACAAGGACGGTGCTACTAATAATAGTAAGTTTGGTGATTCCAAAACGATTTGCGATTATGCCGGCACATATATTACCAAGAATAAACGTAATTCCAATAAGTCCTAATAACCATGTTAAGTTAGTCGTACTAAAGCCAAGAACAGTAGTAATAATTGGGCGAACATAAGTATAGAAGGTATATTCGGCGGACATTAAAGTCACCATTACGATAACCCCAAGAATTATTCGCCGATCCTTAAAAAGTTGAACTTGGTTACTTAACGAAGCATTTTCTTGACGACTGTCCCGTGGTACCAGCCAATATAAAAAGCCACAAATAATTACGGTTAAAACCGAAATTAGAGCAAAACTATCCCGCCAAGAAAAAGCATTACTAATTGCCGTTCCAACGGGGACCCCTACAATCGTAGCAATACTAAAACCAGCGAAAGTTGAAGCGACCAGCATTGCCCGCTTTTCAATTGGCGCAATCATACTTACAAATACAAGAATCAGTGAAATAATCGTCCCCGCGACCGCAGCTGTTACAATCCGCGAAACAAATAGCCAAAATAGGTTAGGCGCAACTGCGGTTAAAGTGTTACCGATTAAAAAGATTAACATCAGCACCATCAAAACCTTGAAACGATCAAACTTACCTGTCAAAGTGGTAATTAAAGGCGTGTAGATAGCATAAATAATTGCAAAACTAGTAACTAAAAAACCAACCGTTGATAATGAAGCATGGTAACTTTTGGCAATATCAGAAATAACCCCCACAACCATAAACTCATTACATCCTAATAAAAATGCGGTTAAGACAAAGACAACGGACTGCAAGCGAAATTTAGACATATTCTTAGCTCCTTTCGTATAAAAAAATGCTGGAAAAAATACCGATAAAATCAGTATTTTTCCAGCAACCTACCTTCGAACGTACCTTTTGATAAACAAAAGGCATATCTACAAAATGTAGTATAGCAAAGGATTATTTGTGTTTCAATTCTTCTTGAAAGATAGTATCTGTCAAATTTTCATAGATCGCCTAAAACATACATCTTTCTAGGATAAAGATGTCAATAAAAACTGAACTAACTGGTAATAATCGTCAAGAAATTGGGCATTAATCTCTTTTAGGCTCATAAATAGAGCAGGCAGCTATTAGCTACACAAAGGTTTTTCCTAGTATAATGTGGATAATTAGATATATTATTCATAATAAAGGAATGATAATTAATGACAGTAGATGGAATTAATCTTGATAAAATTAAAGAACAAACAGCAACAGGTTTAACCGAATTATTGGATCAAGCTCAGTTAGAAAAAGATGATCTCGTAGTGTTAGGTCTTTCAACTAGTGAAGTCCATGGCGGAATAATCGGAAAGGATTCTAACATTGAGATTGCCCGGGCGATTGTTTCGACAGTTGTTAACATCTTACGAAAACACCAACTCCATTTAGCAGTCCAAGGCTGTGAACACCTTAACCGGGCACTTGTTGTCGAACGAAGTGTAGCTAAGGAGCGCGGCTTTGAACAAGTTACAGTCTTCCCTTCGCTCCATGCAGGTGGCGCAGGACAGATTGCGGCCTTTGAGAACTTTAATGATCCAATTGAAGTTGAACACATTACTGCTGAAGCTGGCATGGACATTGGCGACACCTCAATTGGCATGCATGTTAAATTTGTCCAAGTCCCAGTTCGCACTTCTATCAAACAAATTGGACTAGCTCATACGACTTATCTCCGCAATCGGCCAAAATTGATTGGTGGTGCGCGCGCAAAATACGAATGGGATCCGTTTGACAATAAATAATTTTAATTATGAGGCTGCGAGAAAACTTTTTCAACAGCCTCTTTTTTATACGAATCTTGTTACGATATCGTGGAAATCCTTGTAGACTAGCTTTGCGTTGTAGCCATCCTTGCGGGAGTGGGGCTAAAAACTCGCAAGCAAGTTTAATCCTATTCCCTTTTTCGTTCAATTATTTAACTTTTCGATTACCTAGTTCCCAAAAAGCGAGGGCCGAGGCAGCCGCCACATTTAAGGAATCAACGCCCGTAGCCATCGGGATCTTAATTGTAAAATCACTCTGCGTAATTGTATTTTCTCTTAATCCCGGCCCCTCTGAACCAAGGATAATTGCTAATCTATCTACCTCAGCTAACTGAGGATCATCAATATCAACCGTGTTATGACGGAGCGCCATCGCTGCTGTTTTGTAGCCAACTCGATGAAGAAGATCAATTCCTTCTGACTGCCAAATTTTAGCATCAACATAGGTCCACGGTACTTGGAAAACCGTTCCCATAGCTACCCGTGAGGCCCGGCGATAAAGGGGATCAGCTGAATCACTCGTTACAATTACCCCATCAATTCCGAGAGCTGCGGCTGAGCGGAAAATCGCCCCAATGTTGGTGGGATTAACAACACTTTCCAGAATTGCGATACGCAGATGGTCACTGGGCATAGTAGCTAAAAAGTTATTTAGACTTGGTCGTTCGACGCGGTGCATAGCTGCTAATGCTCCCCGTAAAAGATTATAACCACCACCAGCCAATTGCCGAAGTAATTTACTATTAACTACATAAATTGGCGTTTGCCCTAATCCCCTAGTTTGGTTAATTGCCATCTCATGATCCAAATCAGCCAGATCACGATCTAGTTCCTTTTCTTCTATTAAAAGAGACGCTGGCCGATAACCTGCTCGTAAAGCTCGTTCAATTACTTTGGGACTTTCCGCAATAAATAAACCTGGATTAGGTTCAAGAGCATGAAAAAGTTGTGCTTCATTAAGCCGCATATAGGGATCTAAGTCTGATCCTGTAAGATCTGTAAGAAAAATTAAATTATGCATGTTGAATTTACCTTATCTTAAAAACTGAATTAGTTTAGTATACTCTTATTTTCGATCTTTTTCATGCGGTATAAAGTTCATTAATCTTCATTGTTAAAGAAGTCCTCAATCACCGGAACTGCTGAATAAAATTATTCCCTAATATATTTTGTGTGAGGAGACGCTAACAAAAAAGAGCTCTACAATATCTGGTATTGATATAGAAATTTCATTAAAAAAGTCTACATCCAGGTGTAGGCTTTTAATTTTCTTCTAAATTTATAGTGTTATATGTTCTTCCCCATTTCTCCATTTCAATAATAAGTGGGGTTAACGTTTGTCCAAAACGGGTTAATTTATATTCTGTTTTAGGAGGAATGACTGGATATATTTTCTTTTCAATAATCTTATCTTTTTCTAGTTCGCTAAGTTGTAAAGATAGCATTCGCCTAGAACAATTTGGCATTCGTTTTTGTAATTCACTAAAACGACATACTTTATGTTTAATTAAATGATATATGATTACACTTTTCCATTTACCCGAAATAATTTGTAAAGTACTCTCAACTGGGCAACCATCACTACAATTGTAAATATGCCTTTGCAAAATTATTCTCCTCCCTATTATTTTTTGAATTCTAATTCCTATAATACACGATATCCTCTCTTACCACTATTAGGGAAAAATTTGTTACATAGCAATTTTAAATTCTCTTCTTGCTTAATCTTCTCTTTCACTTACTATTTATGAGTATAAAAGAAAAGAGGAGTTAATTATGAAAGCAATTGGCTTTAGCGAACATTTGGATATTAAAGATCCAAAAAGTTTATTTGAATTTGAGACACCAAAACCGACACCTAAAGGGCACGATTTATTAGTAAAAGTTAATGCCATCTCAGTTAATCCCGTTGATGTTGGCGTACGAAGAAGTGGACACGGGAAACTTTCAAAGCCAAAAATTATTGGTTGGGATGCTTGTGGAATTGTTGAAAAAGTTGGTAACAACGTATCACTTTTTTCACCGAGTGATCGTGTTTACTATGCTGGATCATTTAAACGGTCTGGAAGCAATAGTGAGTATCAGTTAGTAGATGAACGAATTGTCGGAAATGCGCCTAAATCATTGACCGATGCTCAAGCAGCTGCAATGCCATTAACTTCCCTGACTGCTTATGAGGCATTATTTGAACAATTATCCCTATCTCAAGATAAAAAAAGTAATGAAGGTAAAACCATTCTTATTATTAATGGCGCTGGAGGTGTAGGATCTGTTGCAACACAATTAGCATCTAATGCTGGACTAACAGTTATTGCTACAGCTTCTCGCCCTAAAAGTATTAACTGGGTGAAGTCTCACGGAGCTGCAGATGTAGTAAATCACCGAAAGAATCTAGTAAATGAAGTTCATAAGCTTGGCTATAAATATATTGATTACATTTTGGAATTAAAAGATATTGATAGCCATTGGAAAGAAATGTGCGAATTAATTAAGCCAGAGGGCGCCATTGCATCTATTACCGAAAATAGACGGCCTATTAATTTGCGATTATTAACACCTAAAAAGGCTATATTTGCTTGGGAATGGATGTACACAAAATCTTATTACCATACACCAGATATGCAATCACAGCATGAGATTCTTAATAAAATAGCAACTTTGATTGATAATAGCGAATTACAATGCACTTTAACACAATCACTTTCCCCAATAAATGCCAATAATCTTAGAGAAGCTCACAGTCTTGTTGAAAATGGGCATATGATTGGAAAAGTAGTCGTCGCAGATTGGCAAAAGTAACTAAAGTAATTTATGATAGATATTCCTAACTAAAATTTAACGCCAATTTAGCAAAACGTGATTTCAGCAATTGTTGACATCATGTTTTTCTCTTTTTTATTAAATATTCCAAATCATGATTTGCACACAAAAATGGGCACAAAACCTACCAAATCAGTATATTCAACCTTTTCCCAATATAAGCTCGTGCACACTTTTTCTGTGTGCACAACCGTGTGCATAACTTTCTTAAATAAACAAAAATAATCCTTGATATACCTTTGTAAAACTTCGACATATCAAGAATTAATAAACTTTGTAAGTTTTAATTATGCTGACTAGAGTCGCTGTTTTATAGAAGCTGAGGTATTGGTACGACAGCATCCGACTCTAAATGTGTTAAGGTTTTGTCGTAATTCAATGTTCAAAAGCTGCAATGGCAAAGAGTGTATAATATTCAAACTTAATTGAATTCCTCTACTCAAAATTTTTGATATATTATTTAATAGGAAATGCATCAGTAAGTAGGAGTAAATATTTTAATGAAAAAAGATATAGACATAGTTAAATCAAAGCAGAATAAGAAAAAGAAGCTATACTATTTCTATGACCATCCAGTAATAGCGATATTCATTTTCTTAGCAATTACTATTGCTTACTTTTTTTCGTTCTTAATTGATATAAAACAATTTAACACCATTCTTAGCAATATTTATGTAGTAATCACCTCTTATATTTTATGTTCCGTAGAACTAAAATTCATCAACTATTTTGGTGATTTACTAGACAAATATTCATCTAAAATCTGGGATAAATACAAAGTAAACAGTTGGGAAAATCTTTCTGATATTGAAAGATTTTACAAGATTGGTTGGAAAGACGATTATCTACACGATCTATTGATCCTTTTTAAGGATAAACATATATTACCATCAGAACAACAAATGGATTTTTACATAGATAGTAGTGGTAACATTAATAGCATTTTACTATATGAGCTACTAGTATCTAAATTACAAAAACTATCAACAAATGAATTGGCTATGTTAAAACACTATATTGAACTAAAATCTTCAAAATATGTTTACCAAAGAAATGTAACTATTAATAATGTTGGCAAGGCTATTCTAATAATCAGTACATTGGCTCTTATTCTCACTATATCTGGAACTCAAGAAGATATTACAGTCGGTAATATCACTATTAAAAATCTAAGTACCAGAGTTATTAAGCATACCATTGCTCAAATCCCTGTTATCTTTATAATGTTTAGCCTACTTATTTTAATATTTATCACAACCATATTCGTTTCAATAGCATTTTATAACGCAAAACACCTAAGATACGTGGACGTCATTCATCAAGCACTAGCAGATGCGTACTTCATCAAAGCCAATAATGAAGTTAAAAAATAATAGTTAACACATTTTAACACGCGACTATCCTTGTCAAGTCAGCAATCTAAGCACTTCAATCACTCAAAAATTACCTACCAATATCCGTCCGTGTTAACAAACGTGTTAAATCAGTGCCATTTAAGCAACGAAAAAAGCCTGTAACGCCAACGATAATCGCTGGTATTACAGGCTTATATATTCTTTGCAGCGCTCACTAAAGTCGCTTTTTTAGGGCAGCTCATCTCTTAGTATAAAAGGATTTCACCTTAACCGTATTAAGGTTTGGTGTTAAAAGTATAGTCAGAAGCTTTGTTCAAATAGTATCGCTATGGCAACTCAACCCATCCAAAATGATATTACTGTTGCAATATTTTGTATTTAAATTTGATATTAGAAGATGCAATATTTAAAACTTCACCAACTAAAATAAATTCATCCTTATTAATAAAAGCAAAACTATCGCCTTTATATATTAATTGTGCTCTCTTATAACTGGTAAAGTAACTAATTAAATCAATGGGCATTTTTGTTAGCTTAAAACTATTTGCATTATGAGAAACATACAAACAATTACCAATATAGTCATTGTAAATATATACACTATCATTGCCACCCATAGACCAACTTATGGTGAATTTCTGTTTATCTTTACCAATATCAACCTTACCATCATTAACATCTAAACTAAGAGTAACTATCCCATTATCATTAGGATTAAAAGCTAAACTATGCTTGATTTCACCCATATTTTTTACTTTTCTCACTTGTTGCTTATATTCTGTTGATACATGATTAACTTCATCAGGAAATATATAATTTAGTAGTTCATAGTAAGCTTTAATATTTTCTGGATTAGTTGGATTATTCATATCTAATTTAATATATTTTAAATCTTTAAATGGTTCTGGTAACTTTTTTGAAGCTTCAACCAGTGGAATTATATGAGAATCGTGGTTAACTTTAATTCTATCTACTTCGTATTTTACTCCACTACTTTCAACTTCCATCCGTTTAAGGTACTCATTTGTGCAAACGCAAATTACATACTTTACCTTTGTAGCTTCGGACATAAAACTTTTTAAATTGGTACCTGGATAGGTAGATGTCTTATCGAAGAATACATTAACATCATAGTTTTCTACTAAAAATTGATTTAACCATGTTGCAAAATTTTCACCATTTCCCTCACCCCAAGAGTAGGAAATAAAAATATTGGCGCGATTCTTATTAGTCATGATCCTTCTCCCTTAAATTTTATATCTATTTTGAACACTAACACCCCAAAAAGGTATATAAGATACAAACTTTCTACCTGCCTTTTCATCATAAAGCTTGATTAAATTAGCCTCTATTGCATTAGAAATGGCTTTAGAGATTAGTGAACTGTCGTTACTAGTTAAGTTAAACCTTTTTCTTAATGATGCATTATTTATTTGCTCATCGTTAACATAATGTAAACAGGCATTCCAGTATATCGATTCATTTTTTTCAGTCGGTGACATATCTTTAAAAAGCTTTTTATTGTGAATTGTAACCTGTGTTGCATCTGTCCCTTTCGTGAGTATTTCTAGAGCTGGTAATTCATTCTTTTCCAAAGAAGCAACAACTTTATCAATACCAGTTCCTCGAGATTCAACTATTTTAAATTTTCCCAACAAGTCAGCCAGTTCTGTATTTCTTGACCTTGGAGGAAAATCTAAGAACCTCATTGGATCAATCAATGGAACACCCGGATTACTAAAAATAATTCTGTTATTAAAGATTTCTACCATTGGTCTCATTCCACTAATAGTAAAGTCCTGATGAGCAATCGTATTCGCTAATAATTCCCGAACAACTAATTCTGGAAATCGTGAAATATCATTCCGAATACCACCAGTATAATCTTCAACATAAGGAATATGTCGCATTATATTAACAATCATATTATGGAATCCAACTATGACCCCCATATTACCAATAGCATCGTATACTGCATTGTCAGTCTTATAGTTTCCTTCATATTTAGTAATTCTAACTGTTCTTCGCTTTAAGTGAGGAAAACTATTCATGTCCTTTGCTAAGGTATAGGCACCTAAATTAGTGATATCAAAGGAATTTCCAGAACTAACAATAATATTATCTTCAATTAAACTTTGAATAATATCACTTTCATGAATAATATCCATATTTATAGTTCTTTTGTAAAAATTAATATCTAGCAAATCTTCTATGTCCGGATACGATACATTAGTTTTGGCAAATTCCATTTCAAACTTAGAAGATTCAAAAGATTTCCAAATTTGTCTTTCTTTTTCTGGAAACTCGTTTAACGGCTTTAGTGATGTACCAGAACGAACATACTCAACACCTTTATACTTAATTGGCTGATTTATATGAGTCACGTCAATAATCAAAACAACCAGTCTTTTTCCTTGAACATCCTTAAATTCTTCCCACTTCAGTTGAATTTTAGGATTTATATTTTCCTCAATATAAGTAATAAATGGATAATTCGAATTTTTCATTCGCTTTTTATTACCATCTTTAGGCAAAATACGAGCTTTTGATGTATATGGATCAAATTTTGTTCCAATTATCTTTTTAGTAATATCTTCGACTCCCCAGATTAAATAAGCACGCGGATTCAATGAAGCGATGGCAGCATTCCCTAATGCAGAAATATATTTACAAATTTGACCAGTATCATTCTGATTAGATTTATATTCGATTATTTCGGATTCATTATCATTTTGGATAAGTTCTAATAAAACACTAGAAGTAAAATTCTCCATTTTATTTCTCCACATTTTCTTTTTCTTAATTTAAATATTTTCCCTCTAAACTCAATAATATCAAGGGTTCCCTTTTTTCTCAATTAAATATTTTGTAATTATATCATTACCCGAAGTAATAAATTCACCATTAACTAAGAAATAGTTGATTAGTTTAATCATCGACCCCTCTACCACTGTACGTCCGCTTTCCGTATACGGCGGTTTAATGATTTGACCACTTTTGAATTGACTGAATCGTCTTGGACAAATTCATAAGTCATAGTTATTCCATTTTTCTATTAGTTAAAAAGTAGTTCAAAGTCTTACTGGCGAAAAACTTAGGAGCTATGGCTCCGCTAGTTAGAAACTTAAGAATGACCCTTAATACCCATGGATCGTTAATATATTGTTGGAAGTACTTAATCATCAAGCCTTGATTAATGTTATCAAAGTAGACTTTTAAGTTTTTCGATAACCTCCTACTCCTTTGTAATAGCATCTTAGGTCTCACAGTGTAAGGGCGGAAGTCAAAATTATTACTAGAGAAGTCATGCTCAAAGATAGGCATAAGGATTTAAACCACTACCGTTAATATTCCAAGTTTTCTTACTCCACCATTGAGATTCGGAATTTTCACCCATTTGACTGGAGTTGTTTTATAATTGTCGTCATGCAAACTAGCGATCAGTTCCGTTTTATTTTCCCGGAGATGATATGGTAGAAGTTCATCTACAGTTGTATTGTCAATCCTTTTTTTCTTAGCTCGTAAATGAGCCTGATTAAGGTTATTGCGTTCCAAAATTAAGTCTTAGATAGCGACGCTCATACCTTTATTTTCACCATAATCGGTACTACACGCCTTTGTGTACTTTCGTTTAAACCTATTCTCGACTTATGATTCTAATTACTACGGTCTGGAGTGGACTCCTACCGCTTAGCTACTATCTACACAAAGCGCATCAACAAAAAAAGATACCACGTATTTTGAATTCACGTAGTACCCTTTGTTGTATAAAAAGCGGAACCCGCATAACATGAAATTACATGTTATCCACTTTAGATAAATATTACACTCAATAATTTTTGGTCGACTTTTTGGTAAACAACTTGCATTTAACTGCCTTTTCTACCAAATTCGAGACTCTACAAATGCCATTATACCGCGCTTCCAACTCTAAGTTACATTATATAATTCTATTCATACTCAATCGTCGAAGGTGGCTTACTCGTGACGTCGTAAAGAATGCGATTAACGTGGTCAACTTCATTTACGATCCGGACTGAGATCTTTTGAAGGACGTCCCATGGAATCTTAGCGAAATCGGCTGTCATTCCATCAATTGAGGTAACGGCTCGAATAGCAACTGCATAGTCATATGTCCGGCCATCACCCATAACACCAACTGAACGAATACCTGGTAAAACAGTAAAGTATTGCCAGATTTCTTCATCAAGACCTGCTTTCTTGATTTCTTCACGAAGGATTGCATCACTTTCACGAACAATCTCAAGCTTTTCAGGAGTAATTTCGCCAATAACCCGAATTCCAAGACCTGGACCTGGGAATGGTTGACGCCATACCAATTCATGTGGGATCCCGAGTTTTTCACCCAATTCACGAGTTTCATCTTTAAAGAGCTTGCGTAATGGTTCAATTAACTTGAAACCAAGCTTCTTTGGCAAACCACCAACATTATGGTGAGACTTAATTGTCTGTGCAGTGTCTGTTCCAGATTCAATTACGTCAGTGTAAAGCGTACCTTGAGCTAAGAAATCAGCGTCTTTAATCTTCTTGGCTTCTTCGTTAAAGACTTCGATAAATTCCTTACCGATAATCTTCCGCTTTTGTTCGGGATCAGTAACACCTTCAAGCTTACCTAAGAAGCGATCTGCTGCATCAACCTTAATAATGTTAACACCAAGGTCGCGGCTCAACGCATCCATTACTTGGTCAGCTTCGTTTTTCCGTAATAATCCGTGGTCAACAAAGATACAAGTAAGCTGGTCACCAATTGCCTTATGAATCAAAACGGCGGTAACACTGGAATCAACCCCACCAGAAAGACCTAAGATAACCTTCTTGTCACCGACTTCTTTGCGGATTTCATCAATCTGCATATCGATGAAGTCATCCATCGTCCAGTTTGCTTTAGCGCCACAAACATCAAAAGCAAAGCGGCGTAAAATGTCTAATCCATATTCGGAATTACGAACTTCAGGGTGGAATTGAACACCATAGAATTTACGGTCATTATCAGCAATCGATGCGATTGGACAGTTCTTACTAGTAGCAGTAACTTCAAAACCAGCTGGAGCTTGAGTTACTAAATCACCATGGCTCATCCATACATATTGCTTCTTTGGCAAACCTTTGAATAATACAGCCTCGTCATCAAGTACTTCAATATCTGCTCGTCCATATTCGGAGTTATCAGCTTTTTCAACCTTTCCGCCAAGGTCGTATGACATTAATTGCATTCCATAACAAATACCTAATATCGGGATCCCAAGCTTAAAGATTTCTGGATCGACCTTGAATGCGTTTGGATCATAAACACTGTTAGGGCCACCAGAGAAGATGATCCCCTTAGGATTAATCTCTTTGATCTCGTCTGCAGCCAACTTGTGAGAAAGCAATTCGGAATAAATACCGAAATCACGAAGCCGACGAGTAATCAATTGGTTGTATTGGCTACCAAAATCCAAGACAATGATCTTATCAAACGCATCTAAATTGATGTTTGCCACAATGACACTTCCTTTGTTCAAATTTTTATTCTTAAAGGCTAGTTTACAGGCTGAACATGGCATGGTCAATGATTATTTAATATTCCATAACAAAAAGACGGGAGCCAAATTTTCTCACGCCTTTTTCGTTAGATGGAATTTTATTGAGGATATTTAATTAGTGTTCTAAATCAATATTTAATAGACGTAATTCTTCATCAACCGCTTGTGCTTCAAGTGTTTTAGTATCTTTATCAGTTTTTATCATTTCGACAGCCTCCTCATCTCATTTAATCTGTATCTTTCTTAAGTGGTCTGTGAGTAATTGTCAATAAAAATGAGTCATAAATATCACGTGCAACCGTTTCGAACCTTGATACATTAGGATTAAAAAGATTTATTTTTTTACTTTTACCAAGAGATTTAACTAATTTTTCTAGTGCAGGATTTGTAATCCATTCCAAATTCAGTTAATTTGAATGCGCTTTCTGCATTTGATAAAATTTAGTTAGTTATTTTTTACTTGAGGTGCAATATGTTTATTCGGACAAAATATCTTAACCAACTAATAAACAGCATGAACCAGTCAACAATCAAGATTCTCGTTGGCGTTCGTCGATGTGGTAAAACGACCATTCTTGACCAGTTCCGGGCAACTCTCCGGCGCCAAGAAATTTCCTCAAGTCAAATTCAAGTGATCAACTTTGAATATCTCCTAGAAAATGAATTATGCAATCCAGAATATCTCTTACAATTTATCCTTGATCGGCTTAGTAAACACCAGATGAATTATATCTTCCTCGATGAAGTCGAAGTGGTTCCCCAGTTTGCCCGCGTTGTAAATGCCCTAAATTCACTCTCTAATACTGATATCTATATTACAAGTTCTAACAAAACTATTCTGGAGAAAGAAAATCTTCAGCAAATGGTTCCTTATACTATCATCCCCGTTTTCCCTTGCAGTTTCCGTGAATACATAAAAAGGAACCACCAAGAAGCTGATTCCCAAACGTTGTATCAATATTTAAATGAGGGCGGTTTTCCCTATACTCACGAAATTCACGGTCCAATCAACCTCCGCAATTATGTGAATGGGATCATCAACACGATTATCATTACCGATTTCGCCCAACAAGCGACCCTTTGCAATCCAGGCCTAACTAAGCAACTTGCCCATCACTTAGCTCATCATGCTGGAACCACACAAAATATCTCCCAGATTGTCGATAGCCTTAAACGCCACCACATTACAACTTCTAATAAGACGGTCGATTTCTATTTACAGTTCTTACAGACGTCCTTTATTTTTTTATCCGTGCAAAGAATATGATTTTTCCCGTCGCCACGTCAAAAGCACCAACATTCGTTATTATCCGGTAGATCCCAGTATTCGTCAGGCGCTCACACTAAAAAAGAATGTCCTTTCTCAACGAATCCTTGAAAATATCGTCTTTATTGACTTGTTGAGCCAAGGCTATCAAGTATATAGCGGCCGTATCAAAGATAATGAGATTACCTTTGTCGCAATTAAAAATGATATCTTTACCTGTATCCAAATTGCTTATTCGCTCGCTGATGATGGCGCCTATCGTCGGGCAATCAGCGGACTACGCCAACTTTCCGCAAAATATAAAAAGCTCCTAATTACAGTAAAACCAGCGCTCAATTACGCTGGTTTAGATCCTGATATTGAAATTATTGACTTATATAGTTGGCTAACCAATTAACCTCGTCGCAGATAAAGCTTATCCACGACATGGCCAGTAGTTTTGTGTAAAATTACGTCAGCACGACTCTTAGTTGGCAGGATAAACTCCCGTAAATTAGGAAGATCGACACGTTGCCAAACATCTTTTGCCATTTTAAATGCTTCTTGGCGGTCACCCTTTGAATAAGGATAGTAATAGTTTGACGGGTCAGTAAAGGCTGTATCTAACAGCATCCCAAATCGTTGAAGATACCAATGCTCAATCAGGTCCGGATCTGCGTCAACGTACAATGACCAGTCAAAGTAATCACTGACATATAGTTGCTGGTTACTTGGCAATTGCAACGTGTTGATCCCTTCTACAATTAATATGTCTGGACGATCAATTACCAAGGGTTTATCCAGCTGAACATCATAAACTTGATGGGAGTATGTAGGCGCCTTGACAACTGGTTCCCCTGCCTTAACATCATTAAGAAACTGGAGGAGCCTTTCCATGTCATATGATTCAGGGAAGCCTTTTCGATCCATGATCCCCCGCCGTTTTAATTCTGCATTAGGATATAAGAACCCATCCGTTGTCATTAATTCTACCCGCTTATCCGGCAGCATCTTATTTAGTAAAATACTAATCAACCGAGCGATGGTGCTCTTCCCAACTGCAACCGAACCTGCAATCCCAATAATATATGGAATGCGCATCGTGGAACGCTGTAAAAAGTTTGCCTTTTGCATCTGCCATTCCAAAAAGTTCTGGTAGCGCAGTTGAATTAATTTTATTAGCGGCAAATATACATCCTGCACATCCTCAATTGAAATTCGGTCATTCAACGATTTAATTTCATCCAAGTTCCCCTGGGTTAACCGCACTGAATCAGTTGGGAAAAAGCCATGCCATGTTTGCCGATCAAATTGTTCGTAGTTCATCCATTCATCCATTATGCAAAATCCTTTATTTCACCCGTTAATGAAAACGGTTACTCACGTTTAATAGTAACATATTATAAACATAATTAAAGCTCAATCTAGCTTGTGAACACCTAAACATTTTACCAGATAATTAGCGCAACGCAACTGTTTGAAATAGGGAAGTGAGAAATAATCTCCTCGACAAGGCGGTGGGCTAAGCTAGAACGATGATTAGCACGGCACGGGCTGATTAGCGTTCGTACTTAGCCTCGAGCCTTGTGATTATTTTTCATGTTATCTTGCTATTGTTCGTAAAAACAGTTGAGGCTGAGAGAAAATTTTGTTTTCTCTCAGCCTCCATTTTCATTTGATTATGGTTTAGGGAAGTTTAATTTCGGATAATCCTTTAATTCGGGTGCATCGGTTGTGTAATCATCGAAAGTACTCTGGTTATTATTTTCTGACTTCAAACTTGTCTTCTGTTTCTTTTGCTGCTTCTGTAAATTCTTCAAACTCTTCTTAAGGTTATAAGTATATTGTTTTTTATCAACTTTCTTAAATCCTGGGAGTTTGTAGAACCGAAGCAAGTCACCATTCACGACTTTATCTGATAATCCAAGATCAGTTGTAACGTATTTTTGAATCTTGCCAATCTCCTTACGTTGTGCCGCGGTTTGGTGAGTAATTTGCTTACCATTCTTAGTGTAATAGTAGTCGCCATTATACTTAGTGTATTTTGGCGTTACCCAATCACCATTTCTAAACGGTACGATTTGCTTATTTTCTGGTGAAAGCAAGTCTTGGCCGAATTGAATATAATTCTTTGAGCTAATTCCTAACAAGTCCTCAAGAGTAGGTAAAACATCAATTTCACCACCATAAGTATGGTTAATCCCACCTTTTAGGCCAGGCATATTAATCATAAATGGTACTTTTTGGAACATTGCTAGATCATAATTAGTTACTTTCTTCTTACCTAAGATTTGCGCAATGGCTGGTTGGTGGTTGTTAGAGATTCCATAGTGGTCACCATAAAGGACTAACACACTGTTTTGCCGTAACCCGCTCTTATCAAGGTAATCAAGAAATTCGCCAAGTGATTCATCTAAGTATCGTGCAGTTTGAATATAAGGGTCGACCGTGTCATCACCAGTCTTCCACGCTTCGATATCCTTATTCTTTTTATCAAGAATATATGGATAGTGGTTAGTAACTGTAATGAGCTTTGCATAGAATGGTTGTGGAAGCTGCTCGATATAGTGGGCTGATTCTTTCATGAAGATCTTATCCTTCATCCCATATCCAGCATCATAATCCTTGGTCTTAGGATAATACTCTTTACTAAAGAAGTATTGGTAACCAAAAGACTTATAAGCATTATCACGGTTCCAGAAACTAGGAACATCCCCGTGGAATGAGGCCGTCGTATAGCCTAGCTTTTGATGAAGAAGCGCTGGCGCAGATTGGAAGGTATTAGTTGTCCCATCAGTAACCATTGCTGATCCTTCTGGAAGACCAAATAGCGAGTTTTCGAGCATTGTTTCAGCATCCGCCGTCTTTCCTTGACCAACTTGGTGGAAGAAGTTATCAAATGCCAAAGTGTCATTGGCATGGTACAGCTTATTTAGGTTTGGCATAACTTCTTGACCATCTTGCTTATAGTCGATCATGAATTGCTGGAGACTTTCAAGGTGAATGATAAAAATATTCTTTCCTTTAGCCTTAC
>Ga0209694_1002194_pt1 | contig 17003 bp, 14 predicted proteins | sample GluameincwithD2O_FD_187499 | JGI IMG/M metagenome (GOLD analysis project Ga0209694, IMG submission 187499) | Mouse cecum microbial communities from Vienna, Austria - Glucosamine amended microcosms incubated with D2O (SPAdes) (version 2) | ecosystem: Host-associated > Mammals > Digestive system >... | reverse complement strand
CCACACCATGTGGACCATCAACCTGATCCTCCTGGCCGTGGCCTACGGCGGCGCGCTGGAGCGCTGCGGCTGCACCGAGGCCCTGTTCGGCAAGCTGAAGAACAAGCTGAACTCCGTTGGCAGCCTGATCTTCACCACCATGGCCACCTCCCTGTTCTGCGACGCCACCATGTGCGACCAGTTCCTGGGCATCGGCGTTCCCGCCCCCCTGTATGTGGAGAAATATGACGAGCTGGGCCTGGGCCGGAATATGATGTCCCGTACCCTGGAGGACTGCGGCACCCTGTGGGCCGCCATGTTCCCCTGGACCGGCTGCGGCGCTTATCAGCAGGGCGTGTTCGGCATGAGCCCCTTCACCTACTTCCCCTTCGCCTTTGTGAACCTGTTCAACCCCATCTATGCCGCCATCACCGCCTTCCTGGGCCGCAACATCTTCTGGGCTGACGGCTCCTACACCAACATCTTCGGCAAGACCAAGGCCGGCAAGCCTGCCGGCGCCCCCGCCGAGGCCCACGAGAAAGCCCTGAAGAATCTGGAGGCCCGCCGCGCCGCCGGCAAGGCCCCCAAGATCAACGCCTGATCGTCTCTGACGTAACTTTGGCTCCGCCCCGTGGGGGGCGGACACCAAAAGCTCCAGATCTTTTGGTGAAGAAAGGAATCTGCCTGTGAGCGCAAAACCTCTTCCCTGGGCTGATCTGACCGGCCCTGTCTACATTCCCCGGGAGCTGAAGCCCCGGAAGCCCTATGTCATCTACACCTGCTGGGCTATGGTAATCCTCCTGCTGGTGGGAGGCATTTTCACCCGGTTTAAAATTGCCCTGATTTTCGGTGTGCTCTACACCCTGACCCTGCTGACCAAAAAAGATGTTGCGGTTACCGAGCGGGGGCTGGAGATCTTCTATCAGATGAAAATCACCACCAACTACAATTTTTGGCCCTGGGAGGAGATCAACGCCATCGTGGTGGAGGACAGAAACCATCCTGAGGTGATTGCCCTTCACATCGGTCACGGCAACGCCAGCAAGCGCTTTTTCTTCACCCGGAAGGATACCGAAAAAATCCTGCTTCTGGCCCGGGAAAAGCATCCCGGCATCCCCATCCGTCAGGTCAATGACGCGCCCCGTTCCGGCGGTTTTTCCCGCAGGGGCATGAAAATCTGATTGCCTGCGGCCCTCAGAGGGACCCCCCTTTGGGGGCCGCATCTTAACTTTGTCAATTCTCGGCCCGATATTTGTGCCGAAAAAATAAGGAAAAGTGAGGTAATTCGCCATGATTATGAATCCTTCCGCCATCAAGAAGGTCGTCCTGGACGGCCACAGCCTGACCCTGGAGAGCTTTGTCGCCGTCGCCCGGTACAACGCCCCTGTGGAGCTGGCCGATTCCGCCCTGGAGGCCATGAAGAAGTCCCGGGCCCTGGCCGAGAAGATCGCCGAGGAGGGCCGGGTGGCCTACGGCATCACCACCGGCTTCGGCGACTTTCAGAAGGTGGCCGTCCCCGAGGAGATGAGCAACCAGCTGTCCACCAACCTGATCCTCAGCCACTGCACCGGCGCCGGCGAGCCCTACGCCGAGGAGGTAGTGCGCGGTATGCTGCTCCTCCGGGCCAACGCCCTGTGCGGCGGCGTGTCCGGCGTGCGCCCCCTGCTGGTTGAGATGATGATCCAGATGCTCAACGCCGGCGTTCACCCCTGGGTACCCCAGAAGGGCTCTCTGGGCTCCTCCGGCGACCTGGCCCCCCTGGCCCACATGACCCTGCCCATGCTGGGCAAGGGCCAGGCCTACTACAAGGGCGAGCTCATGTCCGGCGCCGACGCCATGTCCAAGGCGGGCATCGCCACCCTGGACACCCTGGTGTGCAAGGAGGGCCTTGGCATGACCAACGGCACCTGCGCCATGACCTCCGTGGGCTCCCTGGCCCTGTACGACACCATTTGCGCCGCCCAGCTGGGCGACGTGATCGGCTCCATGGACTTCGAGGGCCTCACCGGCCTGCGCAACGCCTTTGACCCCCGCATCCATCAGGTCCGCGGTCAGAAGGGCCAGATGCTGGTGGCCGAGAACATGCGCAAGCTGCTGGCCGGCTCCGAGATTCTGGACAATTGCCAGACCGACCGGGTGCAGGACGCCTACGCCCTGCGGTGCATTCCCCAGCTCCACGGCGCCGTCCGGGACGCCCTGGACTACGTGCTGGACAAGGTGGAGATCGAGCTCAACGCCGTCACCGACAACCCCCTGATCTTCCTGGAGGACGAGGCGGTCATCTCGGGCGGCAACTTCCACGGCGAGCCCATGGCCATCCCCTTCGACACCCTGGGCATCGCCTGCTCCGAGATCGCCAACGCCTCCGAGCGCCGCACCGAGCGGATGGTCAACGCCGCTCTGTCCAACGGCCTGACCCCCTTCCTTACCACCAAGCCCGGCGTTAACTCCGGCTTTATGATCGTCCAGTACGCCGCCGCCTCCATGGTGTCGGAGAACAAGGTGCTGGCCCACCCCGCCAGCGTGGACTCCATCCCCTCCTCCGCCAACCAGGAGGACATCGTGTCCATGGGCACTACCGCCGGCCGCAAGGCGGGCATGATCGTCCAGAACACCTTCTCCGTGCTGGCCGATGAGCTGCTCACCGCCTGCCAGGCCATCGACATCCGCCGCCAGCTGAACACCCACGGCCAGGGCATCGCCCCCGTCCATGAGGCCCTGCTGAAGCACGTGCGTGAGAAGGTGGACTTCTACGAGATCGACCGGGAGATCTGGCCCGACATTCTGGAGGTGGAGAAGATGATCCGCAGCGGCGAGCTGCTGGACATTGTAAAGGAATTTATCCCCGACTTCCAGTAAGCCGTGGAGCTGAAGGTTCTGCGGGCCGACCCCGCGGGCAACATCACCCTCTTTGTCCTGGACCCGGTCCCCGCTGGGGACCGGGCCGGGATTGCCGCCCGGCTTATGGACATGCCCGGCGGGGATGTGGAGCAGGTAGGATTCCTCTGTCCGCCCCTCCAGGGGAGTGCCGGCCGGCTGGAGATGGCCGGGGGCGAGTTCTGCGGCAATGCCGCCCGGGCTTTCGGGATGCTCATGGCCCAACAGCTGGGCGGCCTGTCCCGGGTTCAGGTGGAGGTGAGCGGCTGCGGCCAGCCGGTGACGGTGGACGTGGATCTGGCCGCCGGCACCGCCCGGGCTCAGATGCCCCTGCCCCGGGGCGTGGGCCGGACGGAGGTGGACGGCTGTCCCGCCACCATGGTGGACCTGATAGGGATCGCCCACCTGGTGGTGGAGGACGTGCCCCCCAGCCTGGACTTCTTCCGGAAGGCCGAGCCCCTGTTTTGGGATATCCCCGACCTGGACGCCTACGGTGTCATCTTCCTGGACGGCGGGACCATGACCCCCCTGGTGAAGGTGCCCGTGGCGGACAGCCTGGTGTGGGAGGGCAGCTGCGGCTCCGGCTCTCTGGCCGCCGCCATCGCCCAGAGCCAGAACGCCCCCGACGGCCCCTTTGTCCGCACCTACATTCAGCCTGCCGGGGCGGTGGAGGCCGCTGTGCTCCGCCGGGACGGTGAGGCGGTGTCCGCATGGATCGGCGGCTCGGTCAGCCTGGATGCCCCTGTTACAGTACAGCTCTAAAGGAGGGCTACTCAGCTATGCCTCGCATACGAAACGACCGAAACGACTCTATTGACCAGTTGTTCCGCGGAATTTTGGCCCTGCGGGACGTGGAGGAGTGTTACCGATTTTTTGGTGATCTGCTCACCGTGCAGGAGCTGTCCGCCTTTGCCCAGCGGCTTCAGGTGGCCCGGATGCTCTCTGAGGGGAAGACCTATGAGGCGATCCGCGGGGAGATATCTACCAGCAGTTCCACCATTACCCGTGTGAATACCGAGCTTCGCTACGGCTCCGGAGGCTATAAGCTGGTGCTGGAGCGGCTGAAGGAAGAAGATTCTGAATAAAATGTCCGCCCGGAGCATGGATTTCCATGCTCCGGGCGTTCTTTTGCAGAGAGGCTGTTTAGAGAGCCTCGAAGGAGGTGGACTTTGCGATGACATCGGCGCACCGGGGGCAGAGGGTGGGGTGCTTGCTGTTGGAACCCACGGCTGGCAGGACCTTCCAGCACCGCTCACACTTTTGGCCCTGGGCGGGCTCAACGTCCACCTTCAGGACGTTCATATCGCTCTTTTGCAGCTCCGCCTGGGAAATAATGAGGATATCGGCCAGCGTGTCGGCGTCCATCCCGTCCAGGGCGGTCTCGAAGGCGGGCACGGTGAGGACGATCTTCGCCTCCAGGCTCTTGCCGATCTTCTTCTCGTTCCGCGCCGTCTCCAGGGCCTGGTTGACCACGTCCCGCAGCTTGATGACCTTGTTCCACCGATCCATGGCCGCCTCGTCCAGGGCATAGAAGGGGAAGGGCTTGTTCATCTCGTTGAGGAGGACGTTCCGGGGGTCGTCGCCCTCACGGTGGGGCATGGCCAGCCAGATCTCGTCGCAGGTGAAGGCCAGAATGGGGGCGAAGAGCTTGGTGATGGTGTCCAGGATGAGCCACAGGGCGGTCTGGGCGGAGCGGCGCAGGAGCCCGTTCTTCTCCTCACAGTAGAGCCGGTCCTTGATGATGTCCAGATAGAAGGAGGACAGCTCCACCACGCAGAAGTCGTTGATGGCGTGGGACACCACATGGAACTCGTAGTTGTCATAGGCGGCGAAGCACTTCTCAATGAGCCGGTTCAGCTTGGAGACAGCCCAGCGGTCCAGCTCCACCATGTCCTCGGGCTTGACCAGGTTGTTGGGGTCGAAGCCGTCCAGGTTGCCCAGGCAGTACCGGGCGGTGTTGCGGAACTTCAGGTAGTTCTGAGAGAGCTGCTTGAAAATATTGTCGGAGCAGCGCACGTCCACATGGTAGTCGGCGGAGCCCGCCCACAGGCGGATCAGGTCGGCGCCGTACTTCTTAAAGATGTCGGCGGGGTCCACGCCGTTGCCCAGGGACTTGTGCATGGCCTTGCCCTCGCCGTCCACGGTCCAGCCGTGAGTGACGCACTCCTTGAAGGGAGCTCCCTTGCCCAGCGCGCCCACGGCGGTGAGCAGGCTGGACTGGAACCACCCGCGGTACTGGTCCAGGCCCTCCATATAGACGGTGGCGGGCCAGAAGCCCTGGTCCTTCTGCATGGAGGCGAAGTGGGTGGAGCCGGAGTCAAACCAGCCGTCCAGGGTGTCCTCCTCCTTGGTGAAGCCGGACTTGGAGCCGCAGTGGGGGCAGGCAAATTCTTTGGGGAGGATATCCGCCGCATCCATCTCATACCAGGCGTTGGAGCCCTTTTCGCCGAAGAGGGCGGACACGGCGGCAATGGTCTCGTCGGTGCAGATGGGCTTGCCGCAGTCCCCGCAGTAGAACACCGGGATGGGCAGGCCCCACCGGCGCTGACGGCTGATGCACCAGTCGGCCCGCTCCTGAATCATGGACTTCATCCGGTCGATGCCCCAGCCGGGGACCCAGCGCACGTCCTCGCAGGCGGCGACGGCCGCGTCCTTAAAGGACTCCACCGAGCAGAACCACTGGGGGGTGGCCCGGAAGATGATGGGCTTCTTGCAGCGCCAGCAGTGGGGATAGGAGTGGACGATGTCCTCGCTGGCGAACAGGGCTCCGCTCTCCTTCATGTCGGCCAGGATGACCGGGTTGCTCTCCTCGGTCTTCATGCCGGCGTATTTTCCGGCGTAGTCGGTGTGACGGCCCCGGTCGTCCACGGGCACCACCATCTCGATCTCATACCGCTTGCAGGTCTCGTAGTCGTCCGCGCCGAAGCCGGGGGCGGTGTGGACGCAGCCCGTGCCGGAGTCCATGGTGACGTACTCGGCGTTTACCAGCCGGCTGGCCTTGGGCAGGAAGGGGTGCCAAGCCATCATATCCTCAAAAAAGCTGCCGGGGTGGGTCTCCAAGATCTCATAGTTCTCGATGCCGCCCACCTTCATAACCTTCTCCACCAGCGCTTCGGCCAGGATATACATCTCCCCGCCGGGCGTTTTTACAATGGCGTAGCTGTCCCGGGGGTGGAGGGCGATGGCCATATTCCCGGGGAGGGTCCAGATGGTGGTGGTCCAGATGAGGAAATAGAGCTTCTGGTCGTCCAGGTGGCCCAGCTTGCCGTCGTCGTCCAGCATACGGAACTTCACATAGACGGTGGTAACCGGGTCGTCCTGATACTCAATCTCCGCCTCGGCCAGGGCGGTCTCGTCGTGGGGGCACCAGTACACCGGCTTCAGGCCCTTGTAGATGTAGCCGTTTTTGTACATTGCCCCGAAGATTTTCACCTCCTCGGCCTCGAAGGAGGGGGACATGGTCAGATAGGGGTTCTCCCAGTCGCCGATGACCCCCATCCGCTTGAAGCCCTCACGCTGTACGTCCACATAGTGCTGGGCGAACTCATGGCAGGCGGTGCGGAACTCGGCCACCGACATGGCCTTGCGGTTGAGCTTGTTCTGCTTGATGATGGCGGACTCGATGGGCATACCGTGGTTGTCCCAGCCGGGGATATAGGGGGTGAGGTAGCCCCGCATGGCGGCGGTGCGGGTGATGAAGTCCTTGATGGACTTATTCAGGGCGTGACCCATGTGCAGGGCGCCGTTGGAGAAGGGAGGGCCGTCGTGGAGGGAGTACAGGGGCTTGCCCTCATTCTTTTTCAGCAGCTCGTGGTAGAGGTCCATGTCCTCCCACCGTTTGAGCATGTCGGGCTCCCGGGCGGGCAGGCCCGCCCGCATGGGGAAGTCGGTCTTGGGCAGATTGATGGTCTTGTTGTAGTCCATTTTGTATTACTCCTTTAATTTATTTCAAATTGTATTCTCAATAATCCGCAATCAGCTTGCGGCAAGCCTGGCAGAGATAGGCCGGGATTCCCCGGGGATTGACAGACAATTTACTAATTACGATTTTCCGCTCGTTGGAACTGAAGGTAGAAAGATAATCCATAATATTATCCTCTCCCTCTGGAAACCAGCGTATTTGGGGGCCGCCAGCGGTCATCCATCCCTTTTCCATCTCGTTTCCGCAGCTTGGGCAGTTCATAATAAAACCTCCTTGCAAAAATAAAACGCCTCTGTCCCTGTAAAGAGACAAAGGCGCAAACCTCTGCGGTACCACTCTTTTTGTCGGGGCGCAAGGGCCCGGCCACTCAAAAGCTGCCCGGTAACGGGGGCGTCCGGAGGGGCCTACTGTGGTTCAGCCCTCAGCTCCAAGGTGATGTTCGCCGCTCCCTCCCGTCCGCCTTTCACCAAACGGCGGCTCTCTTCGCGTCTTGGGAGCGGGTACTTGTCCTTTTCCGCGCATTTTTCGTATGTGTTCCGTATTCTATCCGGTTTTTGCGGGGTTGTCAAGGGGTCAGCGGTCAATTTTCCGCAGAATTTCCTGAAACCAGTCCGGCAGGGAGCACTCCAGCTCCACGGTCTCCCCGGAGGCGGGGTGGACGAACCGCAGCCGCCGGGCGTGGAGGCACTGGCCGGCCAGACCGGGGACGGGCTTCTTGGCCCCGTACACCGTGTCCCCCAGGAGCGGGTGGCCGATGGAGGCCAGATGGACCCGGATCTGATGGGTGCGGCCCGTCTCCAGGCGGCACTCCACATGGGTATAACCGGGATAACGGGCCAGGACCGACCAGTGGGTCACCGCCTCCCGGCCGTTTCTGCGGTCGATGGCCATTTTTTTCCGGTCCACCGGGTGGCGTCCGATGGGGGCGTTCACCGTGCCCCTCTCCTCTGGCAGGCCCCCGAGGGCCACCGCCTCGTAGGTCCGGGCCAGACTGTGGTCCTGGAGCTGGGCGGCCAGAGCCAGGTGGGCCCGGTCGTTTTTGGCGGCGATAATCAGTCCGGAGGTGTCCCGGTCGATGCGGTGGACGATACCCGGGCGCAGCTCTCCGTTGATTCCGGACAGTGAATTTTTGCAGTGATACAACAGGGCGTTGACCAGGGTGCCGTCCGGGTGGCCCGGCGCGGGGTGGACCACCAGCCCCACCGGCTTGTTGACCACAATCACATCCCCGTCCTCATAGATCACATCCAGGGGGATGTTCTGGGGCAGCACGGCGATGGGCTGCGGGTCGGGGAGGAGCACCTCCAGCACCTGGCCGGGGACGGGGCGGTCGTTTTTTCGCACCGGTCTGCCGTCCAGTGTGACGGCCCCCCGCTCCAGCAGCCTCTGAGCCCCGGAGCGGGTCAGGCCGGGGACCAGCCGGCACAGCAGGGAGTCGGCCCGTTCGCCCGCCCGGTCAGCGGTCAGCGTCAGCGCTGCCATGACCGCCCTCCTCCCGGGGCTCCAGCTTGTCCATCAGGAACATGTAGTAGATTCCGGCGGCGATGCCCCCCACCACCACACAGATGTCCGCCACATTGAACACGGCGAAGTGCATAAACAGCACGTTGAACATGTCCACCACAAAGCCCCGAAAGGCCCGGTCGATGAGGTTGCCCACCGCCCCAGCCAGCAGCAGTGTGAGGGTGAGCTTCCCCAGGGGGTGCTTGAACAGCCCCCTCCACAGGGCCAGGGCCAGGGCCAGAGACATGACCAGCGACACCAGAGCCAGGGCCCAGGTGTGTTCCGAGAAGATGGAGAAGGCCGCCCCGGTGTTGGTTACATAGGTGAGCTCCACGATATAGGGGATAAAGGGGACGTGTCCCCCCAGGGGAATTTTGGTCATCACCAGGTATTTTACAAGCTGGTCCACAGCCACCAGGGCCGCGGCAATAGCTGCATAGATCATGGATGCATTCTCCTTTTCACAGCCGGTTCTTTTTCAGCAGGCGGATATCGTCGCCAAAGAACTCCAGCGTGTGGTACTCCCCGTCCAGGCGGGAGGCGATCTGAGGGGCGTAGCGCTGGGCCACCTCCCCGATGGACAGGTTGGAGGAGATCACGGTGTGCCTCTCTCCCACCAGCCGGGTGTTGATGACCTCATAGAGGGCGGACTGGGTAAACTGGGTGGTCAGCTCGCTGCCCAGGTCGTCCAGGATCAGCAGGTCGCAGTTGAGATACCTCCGGGTCTCGTCCCGGGCATCCAGGCCGTCCCGGCTGTCCCGGAGGAATTTTCGGGCCTCGAACTGGCTGAAAATATTCACCGCCGTATCATAGACCACTGAAAAGCCGCTTTCCGATACGGCCCGGGCGATGCAGGCGGACAGGAAGGTCTTGCCCAGCCCCGGCGCGCCGGAGAGGAGCAGGTTTTTGATGGCGACGCGGCCAAATTTGGTGGCGTAATTCCAGCAAATATTAAAGTTCTGCTCCATATTCTCCCGGGGGGAGATTCCCTGGCCCGGATAGATGGACTGACTGTAGTAATCAATGCGGAATGTGTCGAAGGACTGCTCTCCCAGGTTCAGCAGCTTGGAGAGCTCCCTGATCTGCTCCTGAGCGCACAGCTGCTTCAGGCAGCGGCACATTTTGGCCCCCTGCCAGCCTGTGTCCCGGCACAGGGGACAGGCTGGCCTGTCATCCAGCGCGTCCTCGGGCAGGCCCAGCCCTCCCAGCAGGACGGCCCGCTCCTGTTGGAGCTCCTGATTCTCCCTCCGCACCGACTGAACGGCGGCCACCGGGTCCCCGCCCTGGCGGAGGGCGGCGGCCACCAGTCCGGCCATGGTGCCCCGAAGCCGGCGGTCCAGCTGCTCCAGCCGGGGCTCCCTTTCATAGGCCTCCAGGCGCAGGCGGTCGGTCCGTTCCCGGCGTTGGCGGGACTGGTCCTCCAGCCGCTGGGAGGCCCGGCGCAGCACATTGGCGTCATAGGGCATGTCAATTCCCCTCCTGTTTCATCTGTTCCATCAGGCGGCGGGTGCGCTCCACGTTCTCCCGGGCCCGCCGCTCCTGGTCGGCAGAGGGAGGGGGCGCCTTCTGAGGCGGGCCGCCCGCCCGGACGGGCCGGGGGTCCCGGTCTCCTGCCTGGATGGCGGCAGCGGTGTGCAGCCCCTTCTCGTGCCAGCGGCGGAGGATCCCGTTCATATAGCTCCAGTCCATGGACTGCTTCTTCAGCACAGTCCGCTCGTAGGCCATACGGATGGCCTCGTCGTCGAAGCCCATGTCGTCCCAGGCGGCGATATAGGTTTTTTCCCGTTCCACCAGCGGCCGGGCGGGGATGTCCAGCAGGCGGAGCACCTCCGCCTCCCGGCCCCTCAGCCGGGTGAGGCGGGCGATGTACTCCTCCGCCCGCTCCATGGTGTCCACCCCCCGGCGGGCCCAGATGAAGCCCTCCTTGCGAATCTGGGACAGAAAGGGCTTGCGCCCGGGGCCGTACTTGCGCGTAATCTCCTCGGTGCACCAGCTTACCAGCATGAGGATTACCTCGGCGGGGATGGCCAGATGGTCGTACAGGGTATACAGGTTCTTCAGGTCGGCGGTGGACAGCCGTTTGCCCAGCCGCCGCTCCACCTCGCCCACCAGGGCGGAGAAGGTGGAGGCCTGATCGGCCAGGGCCTGGGAGATGTCCGCGGTGGAGTAGTCCGGCGGGGGCGGTTCGGGCGCGGGGGGCTCGGGGGGGAGGGGCAGCTGGTCCGGCGCCAGCCCCTGGGCGCGGAGCTGGTCCAGGGCGCTCTGAAGGCGCTCGGGGGACCACTTCAGGCCGTCCGCTCCCCCACGGCGCAGCAGATGGATATACAGAAGAGCGGCATCACCGCTGTCCAGCTTCAGCAGCCGGTCTGCCGCCTGGGCGGTCATGGCCAGGATCTCACCGGGAAGAAATGTCTGGGTCAAGGCGGTTCCCCCTCTCCTCAAAAATAGCCTGTCTCTCTATTCTACAACAAAATTGTCCTGCCGTCTATCCCCTATTGAATAGATGGCAGGACAGAAAAAGGCGGGCAGGCGATCTGATAAAATTGATTTACTATTGCGCGCTTCAGCCGAGACAGCTTAAAACGGCCCAGGCGGCGCCGTTTTCACGGTTGGAGGGGGCGACCCGGAGGGCGGCGGCCTGGACGGCAGGGGAGGCGTTGCCCATAGCGATGGGGACGCCCGCAGCCCGCAGGGCAGCCAGATCATTGTCGCTGTCTCCCACGGCGGCGCACTGCTCCAGCGGGATGCCGTACAGCGTGGCGATGAGGGCGAGGGCCCGGCCCTTGTCCACCCCGGCGCCCACCACCTCAAAGTCCCGGGGGCCGGAGGAGGTGAGGGTCAGTCCCTCCAGGGCGGCCAGCTCCTCCAGGGGAAAGGCGTCGGGGCTGCCCTCCCCGTGGATCTTGGTCAGAGGCAGGCCCTGCTCCGCCAGATAGGCGAGGGGGTCCTCCGCCAGCTCCGCGTTGTCATGGAAGAGGGGATAGGGGTAGCTCTCAAGCAGGGCGGCCCGGGAGAAGGGGTCCACGACAATCCGCTCCCCCGCGAAGATCATCAGGGCAATTTTGCGGTTCAGGCACAGCTCCAGGGTCCGCCGGGCGGCGGACTCCGGGATATCCCACCGGCGGAGCAGCTGACCAGAGGCGCAGTCGGCCACCGCTGCGCCGCCCAGGATGGAGACGAGGGTGTCGCAGCCGGCCTCCCGGACGTAGGAAAACGCCTCCGGCGCGGGCCGCCCGGTGTTGATGACCACCCGCACACCCGCCGCCCTGGCCTCGGCAATGGCCGATTTTGCCGCAGGGGTAACCTGCCCGCCGGGGTCCAGGAGGGTGCCGTCCAGGTCAAGAGAAATCAATTTTACCATGATATATCACATCTCCATATCGCAGCAGGGGTGGCCTTGACTGTCCACCGCTGTCGTATCTCCGGTGGGTATCACACGGGCGGATGATATTCGCCCCTACAAAATATTCGGTTACAGAATCAGCCCCCCGATCTGATACACCAGCAGAGACATGACATAAGCGCAGCCCATCTGCCAGGCGATGGAGAACCAGGCCCATTTGCGGCTCTGCATCTCCTTGAAGAGGGTGGACACCGCTGCCACACAGGGGACATACAGCAAAATGAACACCAGCATAGAGAAGGCGGATAGGGGGCTAAAGCCCGCCATGGCGGCGGCCACCTCACCGCCGGCGGCGGTGAGAGAGAAGCCGTAGAACATGGACAGGGAGGAGACTACCATCTCCTTGGCGATCAGGCCGGTGAGCAGGGCCACCGCCGCCTGCCAGAACCCGAAGCCGCAGGGGGCGAAGAGGGGAGCCAGCACATTGCCCAGAGCTCCCAGCATACTGTGGGTGGGGTCGTCCACCATACGCAGGGAGAAGTCGAAGGACTGCAGCAGCCAGAGGACCATGGACATTAGTAAAATCAATGTACCGGCCTTGACAAGAAATCCCTTTACCTTTTGCCACACATGGGTGAGCATATTGCCGACGGACGGCAGGCGGTAGGGGGGCAGCTCCAGCACAAAGGGGGCGGGCTCCCCGGCGAAGAGGGTCTTTTTGAAGAATAGGCCGGAGGCGATGCCCACAATCATCCCGATGATGTACAGCCCGAAGACCACCATCCCCGCCCAGGGGCCAAAGAAGGCGGCGGAGATCAGGCCGTAGACGGGCAGCTTGGCGGAGCAGGACATGAAGGGCACCAGCAGGATGGTCATCCGCCGGTCCTTCTCGTTCTCCATAGTCCGGGCCCCCATGATGGCGGGCACCGAGCAGCCAAAGCCCATGAGCATGGGGATGAAGGCCTTGCCGCTCAGTCCAAACCGGCGCAGAGCCCGGTCCATGATGAAGGCCGCCCGGGACATGTAGCCCGAGTCCTCCAGGAAGGACAGGAAGAGAAACAACAGGGCAATTTGGGGCAGGAAGGTGAGCACGCCCCCCACCCCGGCAATAATGCCGTCACACACCAGGGAGATAAGGACGTGGGACACCCCCAGCCCCTCCAGTGTGGGGGCCAGCCACCGGGACAGGGCGTCCATCCCGGCCCCAACCCCGTCGGACAGCCAGGAGCCGAAGGGTCCGAAGGTAATGACAAACATCACCAGCATGGTGCACAGGAACAGGGGGATGGCAAGGACCCGGTGGGTGACCACCCGGTCAATTTTTTCGCTGAGGGTGAGCTCCCCGGGCACGCCGCCCCGGACCACAGAGGCCCCCACCACCTTCTGGATGTACTGGTAGCGGCTGTCGGCGATGAGGGTCTCCCGGTCGCCCAGGTCGCTGGAGTTCTCATACTCCGCCACCAGGGCCTCAAGTCTTGTTCTGATGTCCGGGGGGAGGTCCAGCGCCTTCTCCACAATGGCGTCCCCCTCCAGCAGCTTGATGGAGGCCCAGTGGGCGGGGAGGTTGGCCCCATAGGCGTAGTCGTGGAGCAGCTCGCCCATGCGGTGGTGGATGTCGTGGGTGTAGTCGTCGTAGAGGTCGTCCGGCTCGATGGTCACCCCCAGGTGCATCTGCCGGTGGGCGGTGTGCATCAGCTCCTCGATGCCCTCGCCGGTGCGGGCGGTGATGGGGATCACTGGCACCCCCAGCTCCTTGGACAGCCGGGCCACATCAATCTTATCTCCCCGCTTCTCCACCTCGTCCATGAAGTTCAGGGCCAGCACCGTGGGCCGCTCCAGCTCCAGCAGTTGGACGGTGAGGTACAGGTTGCGCTCCAGGTTGGTGGCATCCACAATGTCGATGACGCAGTCGGGGGCCTCGCCGATGATGAAGTCCCGGGCTACAATCTCCTCCATGGAGTAGGGGGACAGGGAGTAGATGCCCGGCAGGTCCACCACCGTCACCGTCCGGTCGCCGATGTGGGCGGTGCCCTCCTTCTTCTCCACCGTGACGCCGGGCCAGTTGCCCACATACTGGTTGGAGCCGGTGAGGGCGTTGAACAGGGTGGTCTTACCGCAGTTGGGGTTGCCCGCCAGGGCGATGCGCATGGTGTGCCTGTCGTGGGCGGCGGGGTCATAGCGGCCGCTGTGCTCGGCCAGCTCGTGCTCGTGGGCCTTCAGCTGGCGGCGGGCTGTCTCCGGGTCCCGGCGGGTCATGGCCGCCCGGGCCGCGCCAGAGCTCCTGGGCCGGGGCTGGCCCATGACAATCTGGCCGGCGTCCGCCTTCCGCAGGGACAGCTCATAGCCTCGGAGGGACACCTCGATAGGGTCCCCTAGGGGGGCGATTTTGGTCACCCTCACCTCGGTTCCCGGGGTGAGCCCCATGTCCACCAGACGGCGCTTTACCGTCCCCGATTTGTTGGCGATGGACAGTATGGTTCCGCTCTGGCCAGGTGTCAGGTCCTCCAGTGTCCAATGGTCCATAGATACCCCTCCCAAAAAGAAAGTTAGCTATACCTTACTTGCTCCCGGATATTGTATCCCATAGCGACGGGATTTTCAAGAGGTTTTCTTCCTTCGGGATTGGAAATGGGTAAAATTTCCTGTCCGCAGGACCGCGCCGCTGCCCGGGAGCTGCGGACTGGGGCCGCGCTTCCCTTCGGCGGCGGCCCCGGCCTGAAGGATGAGCGGGCTCTGCACTTGTGGATCTTGAAAAATACTATTGTAAAAATTTCCCGAATTATGTATAATATTGACGATGGAGATGACGGCTGCGCCATGGATATACCAATACCCTGCTTCTGAATTTAATAAAGAAAAAAGGTGTTACTATGTCGGAGAAAATTGTAAAGGATTACCAGATCATATCTGTCAATCAGCTGGTCAAAGCGGTGAGAGAGGGGAGAAGCAATTCGGAGAGGTTCTGCTTCATTATTGGGTCCGGAGCATCGGTATCATCCGGGATCCCCACAGGCGCGGGCCTGGAGGCCCAGTGGATGAAGGAGATGGAGGAATCGCCGGGGCTGGACGAGATCGGTGAGGTTGCAAAGACGCTGGAGGAGCACCTGGAGTATAAATTTGAGGAAATAAGAGAGGCCTGGGAGGAGACGAAAAAATCCGGAACGCCCCTGCCAAGCGACTACTATTTTGACCTGTATAAGCTCCGGTTTTTCCCCAATCACAGAAATGGCTACCACTATCTTGAAAAAATTATGGCCAACAGGAACCCGGGATTTGGCTACCATCCTCTGGCCCTGATGCTGACGGATGGGAGCGGGAGCAATCTTGTTATAACCACAAATTTTGACAGCCTGATCGAGGATGCCCTGTTTTTTTATACGGACGACAAGCCGCTTGTGATAAACCATGAGCTGCTGGCCGAGTATGCGGGGGACCCGAATATCAAACGGCCCGTTATCGCCAAGGTGCACCGCGGGATTTTTTTCGACCCGTTGAATCAGCCGGAGGAGACCAACGGCCTGAAGGGGATATGGCGGGATGTGCTGGCCTCGGTCTTTCAGAGCTACACGCCCATTGTAATCGGCTACGGCGGCGGCGATAACAGCCTGATGAATTTCCTGGAGGACAGCGAGCTCAAGATGAAAAATGGAATATACTGGTGCTATTTGGAAAAGTATGGCCTGCCCAGCGAGAAAATACAGAGGCTTATCAAAGATAAAAATGGATACCTTGTCCGCACCGCGGGCTTTGATGCCACTATGCTGGCCTTCGGAAACGCTCTGTTTCCGGATAAGATCGGCGTTCATGAGGCGGAGGAGTATTTGAACCGGCGGACCAGCGAGCAGATTGCCAACTATGAGAAAGAATATAAGCGGCTGACCGAACAGGAGCACTTGAATACGGAGAAGAACGCCGCCGGCCCGATCAACGAGAGTGAAAATGAGTTTAAACAGGAAATTGAAAAGATAATGGAACGAATGGCTACTACGGAAAAGGAGCGCAAAGAACGCAATCGTATGACAGCGTGGGACTATAACCGGGAGGGAGAGCGGTGTTATAGCTTAAAGCAATATAAGGAGGCGGTTGAAAACTACACAAGGGCAATTCAGCTGCAAGCGAACAATTCTATATTTTATAATAACCGTGGGTGTTCATATGATAATTTGGGAGAATATGATAAGGCGATCTCTGACTACAACAAAGCGATTGAGTTGGATCCATTCAATTCAACTGCCTATTATAATCGTGGATATACTTATAATAATTTGAAAGAATATGAAAAAGCAATTTCTGATTATGGTAGGGCTATTGAATTGGATCCAGAAAATTCAACTATTTACAATAACCGAGGATGTGTATATGTTGCATTGGGGGAATATGACAAGGCAATTCTGGATTATGACAGAGCGATTGAATTGGACCCCAATAATGCTGATGCCTATGGTAATCGGGGCGGTTTGTATGATGATTTGAGGGAGTACAACAAAGCTATTTCGGATTATAACAAAGCAATTGAATTGAATTCTGAGGCCGTTGCTATCTATAATAATCGAGGGTATACTTATGCCGGTTTGAAAAAGTATGATAAGGCGATTTTGGATTATGATAAAGCCATTGAGTTGGAGCCGAGGGATGCAGTTGCCTATAACAATCGCGGGAGTGTATATATTCTTTGGAAGAAATATGATAAAGCAATCTCAGACTTCAATAAAGCGATTGAATTGAATTCGGAATTTGCCAACCCATATAAACATCTTGGGATTATTTATAAAGAACAAGGCGATTATACAGGATCAATTGAGTTTCTGTCAAAAGCTATTGAACTAGATTTGAAATACAAAGAAGCCTATTTGTTACGGGCAGAAGTTTACCGCTTATTGGGTGAAACAGAAAAAGCGGAAGCGGATGAAGAGATGGCGAAAAAATTATAATTGAGAAATTGAACAATAAGCACAGCCTCTGGAAAACCTGTAACCAGCATATCGCGTCTACCAAAAGTCTACCAAAAAGGCCCTCAATCCTCTGCGGCGCAGGGGATTGGGGGCCTTCCACATTTTAGGACATCTACCAAATGTCTACCAATTTTACTTTTTTACGCTAAAAGTGGTATTTTTCCTGGATTTCCTCCTATTTTGCAACTTCCCCACCCCACGCAAGGGGCGTAACACGGACGTGACGGGAACAAAAGATTCAAAAATCTCGAAAAAATTGGGCAAAACGATGAAAATTGTTTCTAAAAAGTTAAATCTTCTGCACTGCGGAAGGTCTACCCAAGGAAACAGCTTTCCGCGTTCCGCCCAACCGGCCCCTCTCAGGCCGAACAATTTTAAAAGGAGGAAATCCAATGAGAAACCTGAAGCGGGCTCTCAGCCTGACCCT
>Ga0209694_1002187_pt1 | contig 17059 bp, 10 predicted proteins | sample GluameincwithD2O_FD_187499 | JGI IMG/M metagenome (GOLD analysis project Ga0209694, IMG submission 187499) | Mouse cecum microbial communities from Vienna, Austria - Glucosamine amended microcosms incubated with D2O (SPAdes) (version 2) | ecosystem: Host-associated > Mammals > Digestive system >... | reverse complement strand
CGTCGAGACAACCAAGAAGCACGGCAACTCGCCCTACAACGCAATCCTCGCCCTTTTCTAAACGGCGACTACATCGGCGCGTCCGCTGAATAGTTACAGTAAATCGCATCAAGTGTTACATTATGTTTGAAAAGTGACGGGTTGGAATCCCAGTAGGATTTCGTTCGCACAAGAGTGTTTATTTCTTGACCGAAATCTATTCCTTTATCCCATAGGATATAGTCAATGCCTTTTTGGTCGTCGTTCAGGGCTACGGTGTCGATAAGCACAAGAATGTCCCAGTCGGAGTCAGGACGATTGGTGCCTCGTGCTCTTGAACCGTATAATATTATTTCTGCCCGAGGTTCTATGCCCCGGATGGTTTTTTTTATTAAGTCAAGTATTTGTAAATCCATATTCGACATATCGCAAAGATAGTCTTTTTTTTTGAAAAATGAAATAAATTACATAAATGCTTTGCCCTGAGGTAATGTTATTCTTGGCGGTTGGGGAGAAATGTTGTAATTTTGCGGAAAATTAGTTGAATATGAAGACTATCAATATTGCCAATGTCGAGGATCTCGACCGCGCGGCCGGCGAGTTTGTCTCCCTGATGGACGACCGCACCATTTATGCTTTCTCCGGCGAGATGGGTGCCGGCAAGACTACCTTTATCGCCGCGCTGTGCCGTGCTCTGGGCGTGGATGCCGACGAGGCTAACTCGCCGTCGTTCTCTATCATTAATGAGTATCGCTCGGACACTACTGCCGAACTGATTTATCATTTCGACCTTTACCGCCTCGAATCGCTCGAGGAGGCTATCGAGATTGGCACGGAGGATTATTTTGATTCCGGCGCGCTTTGCCTGTTGGAATGGCCCGACCGCGTGGAGGATATTCTGCCCGACGACACTGTGCGTGTGAATATCACTGTGAGCCCTGACGAGTCGCGTACTGTAACTGTCGAAGACTGATGCCGGAAATTATAATGCTTGACGAGGCTGCCTCCACCAACACGGAGGCGGCTTTGCGCGACCCTGCGCACGCCACAGCCATAGCGTGCCGGCGGCAGACTGCGGGACGCGGCCAGCGTGGCAACACGTGGGAGGCCGCGCCCGGCGAGAATCTTACGTTTTCGCTTGTGCTGCGTCCGCAGGCCATTGAGGCGTGCCGCCAGTTTGAGATTTCGGAGGTTGTGTCGCTCGCTATCGTGGATGTGCTCCGCAGGCATATCGGCGAAGGGCTTGCGATAAAATGGCCTAATGATATTTATTGGCACGATAAGAAAATCTGCGGCATCCTTATCGAGAACGCGGTGTGTGGCGGCGGCATCGAGCGGTCGATTGTCGGAATTGGCATAAACGTGAACCAGGTAGAGTTTCTGTCGGATGCCCCCAATCCGGTGTCGATGCGCGCGATAACGCGCACTGAATACCCGCTCGACGCATTGCTCGACGAGTTTGTCAACGAGATAGTCGGGGCGTTTGACGCCTATGAGAAGGCTCTTGACTTTGAGTCGCTGCATGCGCTCTATTGTGCCGCGCTTTGGCGTGGCGAGGGGCTTTGGCCGTGGCACGATGCCGTGGCCGGTGAAGACATTAAGGCCGAGATAGTATCGGTAGGCCCGATGGGACATCTCACACTCCGTCTTGCCGACGGCACGGAACGCGCCTACGCCTTCAAGGAAGTTGCCGCCATCTTATAAAGGTATAAGTGACTAGGTATAAAGTTTTTACGTTAATTGTCGTAAATCGACCATTAATTTTAATTAATGAATAATTCGCGGCAATTAACGCAAAAATAAATTTATATCGACGTGTATTGCGTGAATTAAATTAATTTCGGAGATTTTTTTACGTTAATTGTCGTAAATCGGCCATTAATTTTGATTAATGAATAATTTACGATAATTAACGCTAAATTATGTTTCGCGCAATCGAGATAATCCCCGAAATACACGTTAGATAACGATTTGTTGAACGTGCAAAAAGCCACGGCTTCCCGGGTTGGGGAGGCCGTGGCTTGGTGTTGACGCGGATGGCGCGTCAGAGGTCTTATTTCACGAGCACTTTCTTGCCGCCGACGATGTAGAAGCCGGGGACGAGGGCGTCGATGTCGGCCTGCGAGGCGTTGCGTTTGAGGCATACGCCTTGCAGGTTGTAGATGTCGTTGGGACGGACGGAATCGGCTGCGCCGTCGCCGATTATGTCGTCGATGCCCAATTGTATCTCGCCGTCGGCGGTGACGGTGCATGAGGCAACTGCATCGGCATAGAGCGAGCGGGCGATAATGTCGGCGGTGCCTTCTGTGGCTCCGGTGAGGGTGACTACGCCTTTTCCGTCGACCGTAGCCACTGCGGGGTTGCTCGACTCCCAGAAGATATATTCTTTGAGCGAAGCGTCGGCGGGCTCGACTTTCACGGAGAATTTAATCTGGTTGTCGGCAAGATCTGTGCGAGAGGCCGGGGCATCTTCTTTGAGGATTTCGAGCACGGTGACGGGCACGAGCGAAATGCCTTCGAACTGGTACCAGCAGTCGGCGTTCTCATAAGCGCTGCGCGAATCTTCAAGCACGTTGAGCTGAGCGTTTTGCGTGGAGAACACGTCGTCGGTTGCCGTGGGAGGCTCAACGGCGGTGACGTTGATTGTGGCGATGTCGTTGTTGCCGGCAAAGGCGTTGGCGCCTATTTCCGTTGTGCCGCACCCTATGGTTATTTGGCTGATGCGGTTGTCTTTAAAGGCATTTTCTCCGATGGAGGTTACATTTGACGGAATCACAACTCTATACAGTTCCGCTCCGTTGAAAGCATTGGCTGGAATGGTCTTGATGCCGGAGCCGAAAGTCACAGAAGTGATGTCTTTGTTCCAGCTCATGATTTCCGTAACAAGGTTGCCAAATTCAACTACTTTGCCAATAGGTGTTCCGGTAATATTTCGGCCTATATAGGCTCGATAAGCTCCATGGACTTGGTTGCCGATGTAAAGGGGCTCGGTACTGTCGTTGATCTTTAAATTGGAGAATTTTATATTGTAAAAGGCGCCGGAGGCAATATATGTAACAGACGCCGGGATTGTGAGATTGTCGATGATTTGGGTGCCTTGTTTCAAAGCAAAGGCTCTATAACCGATTGTCTTCAATTTCTCGGGAAGTATAATTTCTTCGTTTATGTCAGAATAGTAGAATGCGTAATCGCCAATAGACTCAAGGCTTGCGCCCAATTTTACCGAGGTAAGATTGCCATTGTTTGAGAAAGCTGATTTTCCGATAGTTTTCACGGCATCGGAAATCACAACTTCGTTTAACTGGTTTGTCGCAAAAGCGCATTCCCCGATTGAAGTCAAGTTCTCCCCAAAGGTTATGGATTTAATTTTATTTCTTTGAAATGCCCCGTTTTTTATAGTGGTTAAGGAGGCAGGGAACTCTACCGAGGTGAGAGCATTGGAGTAGAAGGCGGAGTCGCAGATGGTCTTGATGCCTTCGCGGAATGTCACCGACGAGAGATTTGTTTCCTTAAATGCGTTTCTGGCGATAGAGGTTACATCATACATGGTGTTGCCCAATTTCACTTTTGCAAGGATTGTGGCATCGGTCATGCTTTTTGCCGGGCCGAGCAGCACCGCGCTTTGGTTTGCCGGGTTTGTGGCATATTTGAAATTGCCGTTGTCGGCGCGGGTAATATCTCCGGCAGGGCATTTGATGTTTTTGAACAGGATCCAGGAGTAATTCGCCAGATAGTTTTCTACCGCATCGTCCTTTACGTATAAAGTGCAATTATCGTAAATAGATGGCTGGTTGTCTAATACGTCGAAAGACGACTGCTGCATGGCCGGTGCTTCGAGGGACTCGGCCACAATTGATGTGAGGTCCTTGCATCCTTTGAAGGCTTCGGCTCTAATCATGGTGACGGATGCGGGGATAGTGTATTCTCCGGCAAGATTCAAAGAGGCAAAATAGATTTCGGTATAATCCTCGTTTCGGAGGATTCCATCTTCATATACAGTGGGTGATTCCGAGCTGTATTTGATTTTGATGGGGGCATTCACATTGCTTATTTCCACATCCAGGCTCGATGGGTATGCTATTTTGTCGAAATTACAGCCGAAGAAAGCCCACTTGTCGACAGACGTCACCGAGTTGGGGATAGCCACTTCTTTGAGTTTCGAGCAATAGTAGAAAGCATCTTCGCCAATAGAGGTCACCGAGTTGGGAATAGTAAGTTCGGCCAAGGACCAACACCCGTAGAAAGCTGCGTAGCCGATAGAAGATACCGAATTGGGAATATCGACGCTTGTCAGGCCGGAGCAACCGTTGAACGCGTTGCTGCCGATAGATTTAACGGTGCTTGGGATAGTATAATCACCTTCGTAATCCAAAGGTGCGAAATAAAAAGTATCATCGCTCCAGAAGCAACCATCTTCATAAGTAAATGATCCTTGTGGATTATATCTAATTAGATTCTCTATATAACGTCCAAAAGGATTGTCAATTGAAGAAGGATATGCCACCTTCTTCAATGGGCAGCCACTGAACGCATTATCGCCAACTGTGGTCACCGAGTTGGGGAGGGCTATGCATGTCAGTCGGCAGCCTTTGAACGCCTCGGAGCCGATAGACGTCACCGAGTTGGGGATGTTGACGCTTGTCAGGCTGCTGCAACCGTTGAACGCGCTGTTGCCAATAGAAGTCACCGAGTTGCCAATTGTCACCTCAGTCAGTGCTAAGCAACTGTTGAACGCATAGCCGTCGATTTCAGTTACTGAGTCGGGGATGGTGACTCTTGTCAGTTTACTGCAACCTCTGAATGCCCCGTAGCCGATTGTCGTCACCGAGTCGGGGATAGTGATGCTTGTCAGGTTGCTGCAACCGTAGAATGCACTTTCGCCGATTGTAGTCACCGAATTGGGGATATTAACGCTTGTTAGTCCGCTGCAACTGTAGAATGTACCGCTGCCGATAGAAGTCACCGAATTGGGGATATCTATGCTTGTAAGTCCGCTGCAACCGTAGAAAGCACGGCTGCCGATTTCAGTCACAGAGTCGCCAATAGTCACCTTAGTTAGGCCTGTGCAATTGCGGAATGCTTCGCTGCCAATTGTAGTCACCGAATTGGGAATATCTACGCTTGTAAGTCCGCTGCAATTGAGGAATGCACTGCTGCCGATTACAGTCACAGAGTTGCCAATTGTCACCTTAGTCAGGCCTGTGCAATCGGAGAATGCACCGCTACCGATTTCTGCCACCGAATTGGGGATATCTATGCTTGTCAGTCCGCTGCAACCGTAGAATGCATAGCTACCGATTTCTGCCACAGAGTTGCCAATAGTCACCTTAGTCAGTTTTGAGCAATCGGAGAATGCATCTCTGCCAATTGTAGTCACCGAATTGGGAATATCTATACTTGTCAGTCCGCTGCAACCGGAGAATGCATCTCTGCCAATTGTAGTCACCGAATTGGGAATATCTATGCTTGTCAGCCCGCTACAATTGTAGAACGCGCCTTCTGCGATTTCAATCACAGATTCGGGAATACTAATTGATGTCAATTTTGTGCAGTTGGAGAATATATATTCGCCGATGGAGGTCAATGAATTAGATAAAACTGCTGACTCCAAACCATTGCACCCAGCAAAAGCTCCGTAGCCGATATAAGTCACCGAATTGGGGATAACCACTGATTTAAGGCCATAAAATGCACTTCTTCCTAATTCAATCAGTGTATATTCGGTTGAACCGTTTAGTACTTTTTCAGGTAAAATCAAATCGCCGGATAAATAATTGCCATAATATCCCTCTTCTTCAAAGGTCTTAACGGTTTTATCAGCTTCACTGATGACGGTGTATTTCACTGTTTTTCCTTCGTAGGCGTACTCGAAGGTGTCGCCGTCGGCAGCTGAGAGCTGCGCCGGGAGCAGGGCGAGAAGCATCAGCCACAGGAGCGTCGGCAGCGAGGCCGAGGCTCGTTTGTGTAGTTTTTTAATCATTTTTTTGATTGGTTTGATATTGGTTTGTGAATAAGTAATTGGTTGCACGGCACAAAAAAAGCGCAGGAATCTGTATCAGTTGCCATCCTACGTTCTGAGGCTTCTCGCATTGCCTTGTCTATGTCGGACGGCAACGCAGAAGCCCACGCCTGTATATGCAACAATAGCGTTCGGCTATGCCTTTCACAAGGCAATATGCCGAAAGCACGATATTACATATCCACGGGCATCTACCGTTGCACAACCCTTGACATAGACACGAAATTTTGCGAGAATTTCAGAACGTCAAGAATCAGCGCGGATAAACGCTTTTAAATTATGTATAAACAACCCACCTCGCTTTACCCCGGACCGGGCTTCTGCTGAGGCGGTCTGCGCGACAAAAATAGTAAATATTTTTTACATGACAAAGAAAATAATCCTGCCTGCGTGAAAAATTATTCTACGTGAATTACCGTAAATCGGCCATTAATTTTAATTAATGAATAATTCGCGGCAATTAACGTGAAATTAAATTTACGTGAATTACGTGTATTAAATTAATTTCGGGGATTGGTGTTTTACGTTAATTGCCGTAAATCGACCATTAATTAACACGGCGAAGCCGTGGCTCCTTGGTTAACCCCGTATGGAGGCGTAGCCGACATGCGGGGTACGGGAAAAGCGAACCAATCGTGGTGTTGGAGCGGAGGCCGGCCGGAGCGTTCGGCGAGGCCAAACCTGCCACGAGGCACTGCCTCGCAGTGCTTTTTTTATTGTCGTTGCCGACCGGGCTTGTCGGCATACAGCCTCCAAACCCGGTTACCCAAGGAATCACGGCTTCGCCGTGCCGAACTTGCGTAATTTGTATTAATGAATAATTCGCGGGAATTAACGTGAAAAACTTTTTTACGTAATCGTGATAATCCACGTAATTAACGGCCGTTCGCGGGAATTGACGTGAAAATAACGGAGCCGCGCAGAAGAGATGCACGGCTCCGTTTTTATTTGGTTATGCGTCGCGTCAGCGGACGATGAATTTCTCGGCTTTTACTTTGCCGTTGGTGTAGACGGTGCGGCGCACATAGACACCGGGGGCGAGTCCGTCTTCAACATTTGCGTCGCTTACAGGCATGCCGGAGATTGTCCATACCGACACTTCGGCTACTTCGGCGGCTTCGATGTCGTCGACGCCTGCCATGCCGATGCGCATGGGGCTACCGGGAACGGTGTACGACATGACGGGTGTAACGCCCATGCCGCCACGGCCGTCGAGGTTGGCGAAGATCGCTTTCACTGCCACTTCGTATTTCTCGCCGGGGTTGACATTGGAGAATGTCGCGGTGTAACCGTCGGCAAACGAACCGGCCATGACTCTTTCGAAGGGGTTGCCGCCATAGTGCCAGAGCATAGGCGAGGTCCATCCGGCATATTTCGACTCATCGGAGAATTGGGCTTTAACCTCGAGGGTACGCGCATTTTTGTCGTATGTGAACTTCACGGTATAAGGAGCATAGAACACGCCCTGCTGGCAATCGCTTGCGTTGAAGCGGCATATAGATTCAAAAACTGTGCTGCCGGCTTCTTTCCACATATAGAGGTTGTCGAGATAGAAGGTCTTGCCGTTGCCGCCGTCGAACTTGAACTGGCCAAGTTTGCTGAAATTGACGTTGGAGAATACGGAAAGAGCGATGTCGAACGAATTCCAACGGCCGCCTTCGAGATGAACCGACACGCCGGAACGGTCGTAAGTCGGGTAAAGCGAGATGGGCACGATATTTACGTCCATAGCCTCGGGGGCATAAAGGTCGATGTGGAGGAACTGCATGTCGGTGACATCAACCACGGCATCGCCCGGGAATTGGAAGCCAAGGTAATTGAAGTTTTCGAATTTGTAAGCCTCGTTGCCGCCACAGTTTTCGACAGATGCGACTGTCGACTGGCCCCAGCTGCCTACAAACATGCCGGGAACGACCGAAGCATACGAGCCGCTGTAAAAACTTTTCACATCGCCGGCAGCCTGACGCGGCGCCGGAGCTGCGGGCATACCGCCACGGGCCGATTCTTTCCACATATAGAGGTTGTCGAGATAGAAAGTCTTGCCGTTGCCGCCGTCGAACTTGAACTGGCCAAGTTTGCTGAAATTGACGTTGGGGAATTCGGAAAGGGCGATGTCGAACGAGTTCCATTTGCCGCCCTCGAGGTGGCGTTTCGCTCCGTCCTTATCGTAGGTGGGGAAAAGCGAGATGGGCACGATGTTGACGTCCATAGCCTCGGGGGCATAGAGATCGACGTGGAGATACTGCATGTCGGAAGCATCTACAAGCGCGTCGCCGGGGAATTGGAATCCGAAATAGTTGAAGTTGTCAAATTTATAAGCATCGTCATTGCCGCATTTCACGACAGATGAGGCTGTGGCCTGGCCCCAGTCGCCGACAAACATGCCGGGAACGACAGAGCCGTAGGCGCCGCTGAAGAAGCTCTTGACATCGGCGGCATTGCGCGAGGGAGCAGGAGCGGCAGGCATAGCAGAAGGATTGCCGGTATTGCCCGAGTCGTCGCCGCGATTGACAAATCCACCGATTGTAACTACCGCACGGTACGGAGCCGAGGCATGGCAGGTGGCGCTTTGGTCGAATGTGTCGTCGTAAGCGAAAGCATATGTGTAGCCGTTAGACACTGTAATGTTTGTGTCGTGGAAGAACTTCACATATTCGTTGCAGGGATACTGCGAGCCGCCGGTGAAAGCACGGACACCGGTTTCGGGGTTCCAGTCCTGATGGGCTGTGGTAAGGCGGAACTGGCCGCGGTTGAAAGCAGCGCAGAACATGGCCTGCACGGTCTTGTCGATGTCGGAGCCGGCAGCGAACGGGCCTGCTCCTTCGATGGCATCTTCGGTTGTGGGTTTGTTGACATGACCTTGCGAACCGACAGCCCAATACGTGCCTTCCTTGCAGGTGAGCACAAACTGGTCGCCGTAGACGCGGCCTTCCCAACGACCGAGCACACCCATCGAGATATTTGCCGTGTTATAGCGGAAATAGTCCCACACGCGGTTGATGTAGTCGCCGAAAAGGTTCGATGCCTTCACGCTCTGCACCTTCGAGGGCTGCTTGATGATGCCGCCAAGATTGTCTTTTCTAATGGGGTTGCTGTAACAGTCCTTATATACGGTGTTGCCGTAAGCGTTGTTCCAGCTTTTGATGATATCGCCGTAAGAAAGTTTCTCGCCACGCTTAATGTAAGCGGGGCTGGCGGAATACAGTTCGAGTCCCATCGGATACTGGAAGGCATCGACACGTGTGGTGTTGATCCATATAGGCTGTCCGGGTTCGTTCGGGGAGTTGGTGAACTCGATAAGTTCCCAACGGATATCGGCATTGGGGTCGCCGGGGTTATTCATGTCGGCACCTGCATAACCTGCGTCGAAAGCATGGAGATACATCGGCGACTTGAACGAAATGAACAGGCGGCAAGCAAAAGTGTCGCCAATGTAGATAGTGTTGTCCTGAATGTCGGAGAGGCGTGTGAAAATGTCGGCATATCCCCAGTCGCCTGCATCATGGTGCAGATTGTTGACACTCGGAGTAAGCGGCTTGAGCACAGCCGACTTGTTGCGCGAGGTGGCGCCGAGGTCGTAATAGATATCTCTTTCTTTTGTTTTACCGATAATAGCGACATAGATATCGCTGTCGGCATACGCTCCGGCAGAACTGTTTACCAGTTCCAACGGCAGATCGGCCCATGCGCACAATGCGCCAAGGGTCAAGGCTCCAAAGCCTGAAATCAATTTTTTAAACATTTTGTAAGGATTAACTTTTCAACAGCACATCCCTCCGGATGCGGTTGACATAAATAGTTTAACGATGGTATAAAAAAAGTATAGGATAAAAATACGCCACAAATTTAACTTTATTTAATTAAAAATACAAATAATTTACAAGAAATTATCAAAAAAAATAATGGTGTCCTGTAAAAATTGCAAACCTTTATGCGCAAGCCTGAATTCATTTGCACGAAGCGGCAGAGCCGCTTAATATGGCAGGCATGGGCGAAAGCCCATGTTATGATGAATAGTTGATATTCGACTGCGGCCGCAGTCGAACTTGCCTAAACCAACTAAACACGGGCAATTGCCCGTGCCTACCGTATTCGACCGCAACTGCGGTCTCTTTTTTTCTTTTCAGAAAAAAAACGGCATTTCAACCGATTGCGTTGAAATGCCGTCTGTGACGCTTAAATAATTGTTATTTACTTTTTAGCCGAGGATTGGGGCAACTTTTTGGCATACCAGTTTTTCATCACATAGAATGCTTTTTTGCGGTCGCCCTTGTCGCTGATGAGTCCCTTGCGGTTGAAATCGTCCTGAATTCCGGGAAGATGGCGCCGGGGTGAGCGGAAATCTTTAAGAATCCATGGGGTGCATCCGGCCAGACCGGGAATACGGTCGAGCATGGCCGTGTGTCTGCGATAGAGGTCTTCCTGATGCTCTTCCGTGAAACGATGTGCCGGGTCGCCATGCAGTCCGGCCAGCGCCCCTCCGCCAAATTCACTGATAAACACCGGCTTGTCGATGGAGAATTCCCAGTTGGAAGTATCGCATTTTTCCGGCTTGCCATCGTACCATCCGATATATTCGTTGAAAGAAATAATATCAAGGACATCGCTTAGCGGGTCGTCGACCGACATAACGCCCGGACGAATCTCGTCCTTTTCCATGGCCGCTCCAATAAGACGGGTGCCCCCGTCGAGAGCGCGGGCCTCGGCAGCAAGGCGCGTGAGAAATTGATTGCGCGCATCGGAGCGTGGCGTTTCGTTTGCTATTGACCATATGATTATGTTGCAACGGTTTTTGTCGCGTGTAATCATATCGTTGAGCTGGCGCGAGGCATTGGCATATGTGCCGGGGTTATCCCAATGTATTGTCCAATACACAGGGATTTCCGACCACACGAGAAGCCCCATTCTTTCGGCCTCCCGAACCATCTCCTCGTTGTGGGGGTAATGCGCAAGCCTTACGAAATTACAATTCATTTCCCTGGCCCAGTTGAGAAGCGTGTGGGCATGTTCGCGGCTCCATGAGCGGCCGCTATTGTAAGGCGCCTCTTCATGGATGCTGACGCCGCGGCAGAATATTTCCTTTCCGTTGAGAAGAATGCGCGTGCCATCGGTTGAGATAGTGCGGAAACCGATTTCATCGCGGATTGTGTCGCCGGCGGCTATGATACATATATCATATAGTTTCGGATTCTCCGGGCTCCACAGCAGAGGGGCGCATTTCAGCGACACGCTTCCTCGCCTATCCTGCCCTATGGCCACTTTTTTATTGATTTTCAGTTCGGGGATATAAAGAGTGACTTCCCCAATGCCGTCGCCCTCGACTTCAAACTCAGCGTTGACTGTGTTTTTTTGCGTCGGAGAAAGTTGCACGCAGTAATCTCTCACAAAAGCCGCCGGAGTCTCAACGATAGATACCGGACGTGTCAAGCCTCCATAGTTCCACCAATCGGCGTTGACAGTCGGCACACCTTCGGGCCGACGCTTGTTGTCGACCTTTACGACAAGCGAGTTCTCGCCTTCATTGAGCAGCCCTGTAACCTCAAAATTGAACGGAGTGAAACCTCCCACATGCTCGCCGAGACGCTTTCCGTTGAGCCAGACAATCGTTTCATAATTTGATGCTCCAAAATACAAGAACTGTCTGTGCCCGGGAGTTATCTCGGGCGTAAAACGGTTGCGGTACCATACGGTGCCTTCATAATAATACAGTTCCGGACGCTGTGAGTTCCAGTCACCCGGCACCTGCAAGAACTTATCCTTGCCAAAATCGTATTCCTGCAATTCCGTAGGGTCTGAATAGTCAAGGTCCTGCGCATATCCATTGTCGGTAGGGTTAAGCCGGTAATCGTAATATCCGTTTTCGAAAGGGTCGACAATCGTGCGCCATTGCCCGTTTAGCGACTGCTGCTGGCGAGCCGGCATATTTGTTATCAACGGGAATGAGGCGTCGGCCAAAGCCGAAAATGGCGAGACAGCAGCCATGGCAACTATCCCGCAGAATAAGATTTTATTCATTTTCATGGTATTATGTTTAAATCACAAGCCGGAGGGTTCTTTGCTTGTGGCAAAGCGCTCCGCGATGAGTGTTCCTGTTAAAGTGCGGAGGCTTTAAGCGAGAGGCCTATGCGTTCGGCAAGGCCAAAGAGGAGGTTCATGCAATGAACGGCTGTGCCGGTGGCTCCTTTCAAGGGGGCGTCGAAGGCGGCCGACACGGTAACGCGTCCGTCGGCCTTGTCGAGATAAAGAAGGCATTTGTTTGTTCCCTCCACTTCTCGCGGCGACGGGATGCGGTCGACTACAAAGGTAAAATTATGGTCGTCGTAAAATTCCTCATATAGGCGGACAAGCTCTCCGATATTGAGGTCGGTATCCACCGAAACTGTCGCCGTGAGCACACGGGCCTGCCCGGAGGTGTCCGCTTCTATTCTGATTTTTGATGCAAAGCCGGGCTGGAGGCTGCACAACGCATCCGAGATTTCTTTTTGGGAAATGCCGTGGGACGAGTCGGACACAAGACACGACGGAAGCGTGATGCTCACGTCGATGTCGGAGGACAGGAGCCCTTCTTTGGCCAAAGGAAGGAGCGACAGAAGGATAATATTTGCCTCGGCCGACGGCACGGCAGCCCGCAACGCGCCACGCACCATGGCTTTGCGGTTTAGCTCCGGCAAGCCGTATACCATATCCTGAGATTGGACCGGCACAAGGCTAACTATCTTCATATCCGGCTCAGCCGATGCAAAATCGAGAGCGGCTTCGGCGTCGCCACACACAAAGAGCATGTTAGCTTCTTCCGGGCGAGGTCGGTTGACAAATCGCAAGTCGGTTTCCCCAACCAAGCCGTGGTGAATGTCGACGAGCGCGCGCCCTGCATGCGGCTCGGCATACAGCCAGGATATCTCCACATCGGGATGATTGATTAGAATACGGACAATTTCACCCGCGACAGCCGATTCGGCGGCATATATTCCGGCTTTTATCATTTTTCGGTATTATTTTCAGAGAAGATGAGACTATATATTTTTTCTGTGGCCCCGATATTGCCCGCGATATATTTCTCGCATATCGAGGAGGCATCGGACAGGGATTTTTGCGAAGAACAGAGCCGCGACATTACAGCCGAAAGCGAGTCCAAATCGTGATATTCGAAACCGCCGCCAAGCTCTATCAAATCGGCCGCCTCCTTAAATTTATTATGTTTCGGGCCAAAAATCACGGGCATGCCATAGACGGCTGCCTCGTTGATATTATGAATTCCCGCGCCGAATCCACCGCCGATCAGAGCCACATGCCCGCAGCGATAGAGAGCCGACAGTTTACCGAAACAGTTTACAATCACCGCACGGACATCATCGTCGACCTTTCCTTCCCGCATTATGTCGGTAATCAACGCCGACTTTCCGGGAACAGACTCGCGGATTGCCTCGATGCGCCGGTCGTCGAATTCATGGGGCGCAATTATTATTTTCACATCGGGATGTGCGGCAAGCCAACGCAAGTAAATTTCTTCGTCGGCTTCCCACGAGCTGCCGGCCACGATGGTGACAGGAGTGGCCCAACGTTCGAGATACGGCATATCGAGCCGCTGCGAGCGCACGGCCGACACTCGGTCGAAACGCGTGTCGCCGGCCACAGTCACATTCTCTATGCCGATGCCGCGCAACAGTTCGGCCGAAGCCCGGTCTTGCACATAGAGGTGTGTGAAACACTGCAACAGCCGACGCCACATTCCGCCCCAACGTTTGAAAAAGCGTTGGCCGGGACGGAATATCGCAGATATAATATATGTGGGGATATTTCTGCATTTCAGTTCCGACAGATAATTGCCCCAAAATTCGTATTTCACGAAAATGGCCACGCGCGGGTTTACAGCGTCGATAAACCGCCGGGCATTTGCCGGCGTGTCAAACGGCAGATACACGACACAGTCTGCCTTGTCGTAGTTCTTGCGCAGCTCGAAGCCCGACGGCGAGAAGAATGACAGGAGTATTTTCCACTGCGGGTGCTCGGCTCGGATTCGTTCAATCAGAGGCCGCGCCTGTTCAAACTCACCCACGGAGGCCGCATGTATCCACACGTCGAATTGCTTGCACCCGGAGCGCTCGATTCGCGAAAAAATTTGTTTATGACCGTCAACCAGCCGTCGGGCCTTGCCCTGCCGCAGCGCGGCTATGCGCGCCGCGGCAGAGTACAGGGCTATTCCGGCGTTGTAGAGTGGATTCATTCCGCCGGGGTGATTCGTTCTATACCGGCGCGCAAGCGTGCCAATGTCTCGTCGCGTCCGAGCAATGCCGTTATGTCAAACATATGCGGGCCCTTGCACTCGCCCACCACTGTAAGGCGGAAAGCGTTCATCACATTGCCAAGATGGTAGCCTTTGTCGGCAATCCATGCCAACACTGCGGGTTCGGTACCGGCTCCGGCAAAATCATCGAGGCTTTCCAGAAGAGCGGCCAATTCTGTGAGCTGCGCCGGCGTTTCCGGTTTCCAACGTTTTTTCACATCCTTTTCTGCATATGAATCGGGGGCAGTGAAGAAGAAGCGAGCCTGGTCCCAAAGGTCTTTCACAAAGTTGATGCGGCCTTTCACAAGAGATACGGCGCGTGTGATATATTCGTCGGAGAAGTTGGCAGTGTTCACGCCATTGGCTTCAAGCACCGGCTTGAACAGCATGGCAAGCTCGGCATCGTCCATCGCCTGCAAATAGGTATGATTGAACCATTTGCCTTTTTCGAAAGCGAATTTTGCTCCGGCTTTCGAGCAATGGTCGAGCGAGAATTTTTGAATAAGCTCGTCCATCGACATTATTTCCGTGTCGTCGCCCGGGTTCCAGCCAAGAAGAGCGAGGAAGTTGACAACGGCATGCGGGAGGTAGCCGCTTTCACGATAGCCCGAGGATATATCGCCGGATTTGGGGTCGTGCCATTCGAGGGGGAAAACAGGGAATCCGAGACGGTCGCCGTCGCGCTTGGAGAGTTTGCCTTTGCCGTCGGGTTTGAGCAGGAGCGGCAGGTGGACAAATGCCGGCATGGTGTCGGCCCAGCCGAATGCTTCGTAGAGCAGCACGTGGAGAGGAGCCGATGGAAGCCATTCTTCGCCGCGGATTACATGCGACACTTTCATCAGGTGGTCGTCGACGATATTTGCAAGATGGTAGGTTGGCAGGTCATCGGCCGATTTATACAGCACCTTGTCGTCGAGAATATCGCTCTTGATCACTACTTTGCCACGGATAAGGTCGTTGACCTCGACATTTCGGCCCGGCTCGATGCGGAAGCGCACCACATACTGGGCGCCTTCGTCGAGAAGGCGTTTCACTTCGTCGGCGGGCAACGAAAGGGAGTTGCGCATCGACATACGTGTCGACGCATCGTACTGGAAATTAGGAGTGGCGGCACGGGCGGCTTCGAGTTCGGCGGGAGTGTCGAACGCAATATAAGCCTTTCCGGCATCGAGAAGCATGCGGGTGTGCTCGCGATAGATGTCGCGGCGTTCGCTCTGCTTGTAAGGGCCGTAAGGGCCTCCTTCACGGACGCCTTCGTCTATTTCAATACCGAGCCATGCGAGTGCCTCGTTGATATAATCTTCGGCTCCGGGCACGAAACGCTGGGAGTCGGTGTCTTCAATACGGAGAATCATCTTGCCGCCATGCTGGCGCGCGAAAAGGTAGTTATAAAGGGCTGTGCGGACACCTCCGATATGGAGCGGCCCCGTGGGAGAGGGGGCGAAACGCACTCTTACTTCTGACATTTATAGAGATATTATAGGTTACTATCAATGACTAATGACTAATGACTAATGACCAATTACCAATTACTAATAGCCAAAGACTAATGACTAATGACTAGTCAACTTTCGAATTTTCGAACACTTAGAGCAACTTAATGGAAATGTAGCGCTTGGGATTTTTCTTAATGTCGACAAACAGCGAGTCGAGCGAGGATATGGTGGTGTTGAGGTTGTCGTAGAGCGAGGGGTCGTTGATAAGGCGGCCGAGGGTTGAATTAGGTTTGCCAAGTTCGTCGGAAAGGGCGCGCAAGTTGGCGGTAGTGGTTTGAAGGTCGGCCACGAGCGAGTCGAGGGGCAGGTTTTTCATCTGTCCGGACAGTTGGGCAAGGTCCGATGTTATGTTGGAGGTGTTGCCTGTAATCTGCTTCACATCGGTAGCGATGGGGCCGAGTTGCGCCGTAGCGGCTGCAAGTCGCTGAGTTGTTGTCTGCAAATTGGCGGATATTGCGTCGAGACGTTTCACCGATGCAGTGAGGGCCGGGTCGGCCACCACGGCATTAAGGTTGGTGAGCAGAGTGTCTATTTTGGGAAATATCTGCTGCACGGCAGGAAGCATATCGCCGGCAGATGCCAGGAGCGATGAAGAGTTTTCGCCGATAAGACGGTCGCCAACACTGTGGTCGGTCGCCGACTTCGACAGATGAAGCACAATCGACGCTGTGCCGAGGATATCGGTGCCAAGCACGGCTTTTGAACCCTGAGGCACTTTAAGACGGCTGTCGAGCGACATTTCTACCAGCACATGGCCGGGATTGTCAAACTCATATTCCATCTCGCGCACCTGTCCCACCTTGAAACCGTTGAGCATTACAGGCGACGACACGGCCAGGCCTTCGACGTTTTCAAACGAGGCATAATAGTAGTTTGTCGGCTTAAATACGTTGACGCCTTTGAGGAAATCTATGCCCAGAATGAGTATGGCCAGAGCCACGAGCACACATATTCCTATTATAACTTCTTTGCGAAATATCTTTTTCATTTTCCTTGTGTTTTTTTCTGATCTTTGTAATAGTCGTCGAACGCCTCAAAAAGAGCCGTGGCGCATTTTTCTTTTCCTGCGGCGGAATGGAGGAATTTCTCCGACGTCGGGTTGCATATAAAATCGAGTTCGACAAGCACCGAGGGCATCGACACGCTCCACAGCACCCAGAATCCGGCCTGACGCACGTCCTTGTCGGCGCGTCCGGCTTTCTTCACCAGATTACGCTGAGCCCGCGAGGCAAAATCGAGGCTTTGGTTGAGATGAGCGTTTTGCGTGAGTTCGAATATTAT
>Ga0209694_1002185_pt1 | contig 17066 bp, 9 predicted proteins | sample GluameincwithD2O_FD_187499 | JGI IMG/M metagenome (GOLD analysis project Ga0209694, IMG submission 187499) | Mouse cecum microbial communities from Vienna, Austria - Glucosamine amended microcosms incubated with D2O (SPAdes) (version 2) | ecosystem: Host-associated > Mammals > Digestive system >... | reverse complement strand
GGCAACTCGCCCTACAACGCAATCCTCGCCCTTTTCTAAACGGCGACTACATCGGCGCGTCCGCTGAATAGTTACGTTGGAGATTGTATTTTTTTATCAACGTTATTAGTATCTTTGCAACCCATAGATATATATTTTTACTGTCTTATTGAAAAACATGATTCATACGAAAAAACACAGTAACACAGTAGCTTATTCTCGACACCAACTTTAAATCTAAAACAAATATAAAATATCACTCTATGAAAAAACTGTTACTCTCCGTCCTTCTCGCGGCCACAGCCGCGGGCGCGTATGCACAGGACGCCATCACCGGCTATTTCCGCGTGCAAAGCGCCGAATCAGGCAACTATGTCGAGGTGCGCGGCCCATTCACCACGGCTCCCGACTGCACCTATGAAAACGCACTCGCCAACGCCGGCACCGTTATGCGCCTGCGCGCTTTCCCCGACTATACGGCCGACGGCGAACTCCGCTACAAAGTGGGCAATCTCTCTTGCCAGGGCATCGAAGTGTTCGGCTCGCCTCGCACCGACTATCTCGAAGCCATTGTCGAGCTCACCCAATTTATCAACAGCTCCAATTACAGCGGCGCGGCATACGCCCTCCAGCGCAAAGCGCGCGAAATGGGCTACATCGCTTCCGGACGCGCCATCGTGGCAGCCCTGTTCGAAGTGGTGGCATCGCGCCTCGAAGACGAAATCAAACAACTGCCCGCTGAAACGCAGGAACGCCTCGGCATAGCATCCCGAACTGAAAATCTTGCTGATTTCGCCCGCCGCTTCAACGAAGAAGTGACCGCGAAAATCGACCTCCACGCCTATCTCGAGCCCGGCGACGCTCCCGGCGCCTACCGTCTCTATTTCAACTGGATCGACTGCACGCCCGTGAGCGAATTCTACCTCGACGAAAACCACCCCGAAAACAAACAAAGCTTCGAAATCGGCTTTGAGTGCATGCGCCAATACATGTCGGGCAAAAGCGGCCTCGGCAGCGGCGAAGGCTTCGACGAAAAAGAAATAGCCCTCTGGAAAAGCTGGGGCTACGACTTCGTGGCGAAACACCCCGACGCAGTAAAAAATGAAGACGGCCTCTATATCGTGAAATACGAGCAGATATTCGCCGAACACGAGCTCCTCTACAACTGGCTCAAAATGTATATCGAACGCTTCATCGACCCTGAAAAAGCTCCCGACGCCCAGATTCTCGGCATCAACTTCAAAGACTTTGCCGCCGAAATGCAACGCCACGCCATAATGCAAGGATTCCTCAAATACATCCCCAGCATACAGGAAGGACAAAAACTCTACCTCGCCAACGGACGATTCGCCGACGGCATCAACGAATTCAGCACAGTAGGCACCGTAAGCGACGGCTCCGACCACTTCGGCCTCCTCGCTCAGGAGCAAGCCGACGCCAACATCGAAGCCACCACCTGGAACGTCATTCCCGTCGACCACAACACCGACAACTATTTTGCCATAGCTCCCGTAGGCCACCGCGTGAACAAGCCGAATGAAACCAACGGCCACCTTATGGCCATGTTCCTCGACTTCCCCGTGAAAGAGCCCGAAGGACAGGACAATATGACGCTCTACAATACCGACAACGCCCTGAAATTCGTCGACCTCAAAAACATGGGTGGCGTCGAATACATCGACCTCTCCGCCGATGCCGCCACCATGCGCACCCAACGTCAAAAATCATTCCTCGTAGAATGTAAGACCGACGAAATCGCCGACAACAAAGTAGAGATCGTATGGGAAAGCCAAGCCGGCGACTACGACCCCGAAACTGCCGAAAAGCCCGAAACACGCCCCGGTGGATTTATCGTGTCCGACGACTACGTCGACATCCAGCACATCCAAAGCCGCGCCGACTCCGAAACCATAAGCGGAGGCACCCCCACAGGCGAGACAGCCCTCAGCCACGGCGTGCTTCTTGCCACTCCCGCATCTGCCGAAGCCCTTTCCAACATATGGGGCATCGACCTTAAAGAAGGCAACAAAGTCTACGACCTGAGCACACGTTCCAGCGTCCTGGCCGACGGCACCACGCCGATTCACACCCCCTGGTTTATGGAAGCCACGCAAATCCCCGCCAACCACGCATTCCTGCAAGCCGCCGAAGGCAAACACTGGCAGGCAATAAGCCTTGGCGAGCCTATCGACGAATTCCACACCATCACAGGCATCACCGACGCCGAAATGCCCGTGAAATTTGAAGACAACGTGCTCTACGACCTCTCCGGCCGCCGCGTCACCGCCCCGGTCTCCGGCACCATCTACATCCTCAACGGCAAAAAAGTGCTTCTCCGCAAATAATTTGATTGCCATACGTTAATTTCGTTAATTTCGTGGATTAAAATGATTACTTGGATTTTCACGTAATCTTCATAATCCACGAAATTTACGCAACTTATTATACTCGAATTTCACATAACCAAATAAGACGTATTATACGCCAACGCTTTAATTTATCACCTACACCTACCCTATGAATATAAGACACATACTATTGCTGTGCATGGCCGCGGCGGCTTCTATCACTGTCGTTGCCGCCGACCTCACTGTCAAAAGCAGCGATACAGCCCTGGGCAAAGTCAAAGTAGTGCCGGCCGACAACACCGTCGGCTCTACCGTCACTTTAAGGACTAATTACATATTGCCGCGCACCGCCGGCGACTGGGGTTTGATGAAAACCCACCCGAGCCGCTCCGTGAAATTTACAGGCTGGTACAACTCCCAAGGCGAGCTTATCTCCGAAGATACCGTATGCACCTACGTGGTTGAAAAGGCCGAGACACTCGAGGCCCGCTATGAACGCGAATTTGCGTTAAAGGCCGACGCCGACAACAAGGTCTACGGATATTACCGCCTCAGCAGCCCCCTGCAAAGAAAAAGTTTGGCCGTCGATGCCAACTACTTTCTTTGCGTAACCGGCAATTTCGCTCCCAACATGGGCACAAATATTAAAAGCCGCTATGTACGCGGAGCCGTTGAGTTCAACAATATGCCAAAAGGCAACACCTTCTCACAAGCCAAAAGCGACGAGTATGCCCAGTCCGAAGCCGTGTATGCCGATGCCGGAAGCATCTTGTATCTGTCAGGCACCGCCACAAAAGACCTGAATGCGACAAAAGCACAGACACAAGTCGTTAAAAATCTCGTAGCGGAAGCCCAGGGCGTATCAACCGGTGAAATTATCCCCAATCAAACTATTCACCTCAAAACCTCCGACATCCAAGGGCAATACGTGATATACACATCTTATTTATTTTGGACATTAGCCTTGCGTCGCGACTACTACAACACTATGCTGGTATCGACCGACTACTCTAACAAAGACGCGGAAGCACACTGCCTTGCCAACTGGGATATACAGCCTGTCGACGAAGAGCATATCGACACCAACTATTTCGGCGCATATCCCGACGCTTCCATGGAATACGACGGCGGATACTGGACGTCGATGTACACGTCATTCCCTTATGAATGTTACGCACCCGACGGCGTGGAGGCATACGTGGCCAACGAGACCGTCGATTACAGCGGCGCGACAATCGTGACGATACGCCGCCTCGAATCGGGCATCGTGCCAGAGAAAACTCCCGTGCTGCTCAAATGCAACGGGCTCACGCCGAAAGAAAACCGCCTTATCCCCCTGCTTCCCGGCGACAGCCGCATTGCCGCGGCCAAAGAAGACGTAGGCACAAACCTGCTCAAAGGCGACTTCTCCCTTTTCACCGCCTGCACCACCAACGGCTATCAGGAAGGCGGCACATACTCCGGGCGCCCCGTGTTCAATAACGAGACCATGCGCGTATTTGCCATGAAAGACGGCGAACTCGGATTCTACTCCCTGGCGCCCAACGACGACGGCTCGCAACAGGAACTCATCCCCAACCGCGCATATCTCGACATGACCCTCCTGGGTGCCGACGCCGCTTCAAAACCCGCCTTCCGCATACGCTACGACCAAGGCGCGGCCAACGGCATCGACGAAATAAGCCCCGACGCCGACATCTGCGCTCCCGAAGAATACTACACCATCCAAGGCATAAAAGTAGCCAACCCCGAACCGGGCCACATCTACATCGTGCGCCAAGGCTCGAAAGCAAAAAAAGTAAAATTCTGACAATGCACGATGCACGATGCACGATTGGCTTTCAGTGCGAAGCCTAATTGTGCATCGTGCATCGTGCATTGTGCATTGACGAAATCGTGAATTGACGAAATAAATTTGGCGGTTTGAAAATAAAATGATAATTTTGCATTAATTATTGAATTCTTACCCACTTAATACCTAAGAAAGTATAATGAAACCCTACGTATTAGGAATTGACATCGGCGGTACAAACACCGTATTCGGCATCGTTGACGCTCGCGGCACCGTTATCGCCAGCAGTTCCATCAAGACTGCAAAACACGCCAATATCGAAGACTACATCGAAGAACTCTACACCGAGGTAATGCGCCTCATCACCGTAAACGACGCCGTAGACAAAATCAACGGCATCGGTGTAGGTGCTCCCAACGCCAACTACTATACCGGCAACATCGAGCACGCCGCCAACCTCACCTGGGAAGGCACAATACCCTTGGCAGCAATGCTTGAAGAGAAATTCAACATACCCGTGGCCATTACCAACGACGCCAACGCCGCCGCTATCGGCGAGATGACATACGGCGCAGCCCGCGGTCTCAAAGATTTCATCATGATCACCCTCGGCACAGGCGTAGGTTCCGGTATCGTTGTAAACGGTCAGCTCGTCTACGGACACGACGGCTTCGCCGGCGAACTCGGCCACCTTATCGTGAAACGCAGCAACGGACGCCTCTGCGGTTGCGGACGCACCGGATGCCTCGAAGCCTACTGCTCGGCCACCGGCGTGGCTCGCACGGCACGCGAATTCCTCGAAATCCGCACCGAACCCTCCCTGCTCCGCAACATCCCCATCGACCAGATCACATCCAAAGACGTCTACGATGCAGCCATGCAGGGCGACCAGATTGCAAAAGACATCTTCGAATACACCGGCACCATCCTCGGCGAAGCCTTCGCCGACATGACAGTGTTCTCCTCTCCCCAGGCCTTCATCCTCTTCGGCGGCCTCTCAAAGAGCGGCGAACTCCTGCTCAAACCCCTCCGTGCCGCTATGGACCGCAACATGATGAACGTGTTCAAGGGCAAGCCCAAAGTGCTCCTGAGCGAGCTCAAAGAAGCCGATGCCGCCGTTCTCGGCGCATCCGCCCTCGGCTGGGAAGTAAAGCCCATCGAGCAAGCATAAGACAATTCACAATTAACGATGCACAATGCACAATCGGCCTACCCGGTTGTGCATTTTTTAATGCACGATGCACAATCAGGCTACGCGCTGAAAGCCGATTGTGCATCGTGCATCGTGCATTTATTAAATTGTGCATCGTGCATCGTGAATTGTGCATTTATTAAAGGCACAAGCCGTAATTCCGGTGCATTATTATTTAACTGTCAGTGAGTGAATCCACCCAATAGGAACACAATCCTCCGGATTGTGATTATATTTTTCACAATCCGGAGGATTGTGTTCCTACATAATTGATTCAAAAATAATTTGTGCAATCCGCGAAATTTGTGTAATTCGTGGTAAAAGAAGAGCGCGACCGCGCTCCGGGGTACACAAATTTCACAGATTGCACGAATTTCACAAATTTCTTTCCGAATCGCTACGCGATTCCATGCACCGACTTTTCGGCTTGTGCCTTATTAAATTGTGCATCGTGCATTGTGAATTGTGCATTGAACTAAACTGTGCTTCAAATGTTATAAAAAGTGAATTTCAACTATTTTATTTATGAAGCACATATGCGTCTTGGCCGCCCTGCTGTGCGGCTTGATAATGAAGGGCGAAGAATGTATGGCCGATTCGATGGCCATCGCGGACCGGGCTCCCGTGAATGCCGAGCAGGCTCACCTCGACAAGGTGAAAAATTCACGCAAGGTAGCCTGGTTCGGCGGTGACGAGTCCAAAGCCGTGTCGCAGGATTCTATCCAAAATCTTATCGCGCGGTTCTATATAGACCAGTATCACCACTTCCAAGATCCCGAGGCCCCTTATTTCCTGATGATGAGCCGCGACGCCACCTTGGCAATGGGCATCGGCGGGGCCGTGAGGATGCGCGGATGGTACGACTTTGGCGGAGCCATGCCCTACAACGGCTTCATCCCCTACTCCATACCCGTGCCTGCCGACGACGCCCGCCGGCGACGCCTGGCCGCCACTCCGGCCGGAACAGCCCTCTTTTTCCGCATCATCGGCACAAATAAGGCCCTGGGCAATTTCTCGGCTTTTATCCAGGGCAACTTCGACGGCGGCGACGGCACGGGCTTCAAAATCAAGAAATCATATGTCACGATCAACGACTGGACCATCGGCTATGCCTCGTCGTCGTTTATGGACCTCGCCGCCGACCCTCCCGTAATCGACGCGCAGGGTCCTTGCGGACAAGTCAACAACACTTCGGTGCTCGTGGCCTGGCGTCACGACATACGCCAACGCTGGACCTTGGGCGCGTCGGTTGAATTTCCCAAAAGCGCCGTAGCGGCCGACGGAGTGTCGACAAAGACGCTCGCCGACTGGTTCCCCGACATCGTGGCCTACGGCCAGTGGAATTTCGGACGCGCCGGCGGCCACCTGCGCCTGTCGGGATTGCTTCGGGTGATGCCCTACCGCGACCTCACCGCCGCGCGCAACCGCTCTGCCGCAGGCTGGTCGGCACAGCTGTCGTCGGTGGCTCCGCTATCCTACGGCGTTACACTCTTCGCCTCGGCCCTGGCCGGAAAAGGAGCCGAAAGCTACGTCAACGACATGATGCTCTCGCCTCTCGACCTGCTGCCCGACCCCAGGCGCGACGGCCGGATGTATGCCCCCTGGTTCTGGGGCGCCACCGCGGGCGTGCGCTACAATTTCACCGACGCAGTGTTCGGGTCGGTGTCGGTGAGCGAATCGCGCCTCATGGCCCGCCACGGCATTGCCGGCGACCAATACAAATACGGCCTCTACGGCGTGGCGAATATCTTCTGGAACATGTCGGCCCGCTTGCAGGTAGGCGCCGAATACCTCATCGGCCGCCGATGCAACTACAACGGCGAGTCCGCCTCTGCCAACCGCGTCAACCTCCTCTTCCAATTCTCATTCTAAAATATCAAGACCGAAGATTAAATTATTCAGACAGTAGATCAGATGGCCCAAGAATTTTTACGTCAATTATCATTAATTAATCATTAAATGTTGATTTAATAAATTTACGGCTCATTCGCGGCCATTAACGTAAAAGACTTGCGGCTTCTGTTCTTCTGTCTTTAAGGCACAATGCGCAAGCCGGAGGCTCGCGTTCCTGCAACCCATGCAGGAACCCTCCGGCTTATGAAAAAGTCACTTCTTTTAATGATTTTATGCTGTAAAACATATTTGAAAAATTTGCCCGAGCAAGGAATTATTCATAATTTTGCAAAAAATTGGACGAGTCCAATTCAACGTATTGAAAACAAGAGGCGTTATGTCTTCTGCTTGAGTGAACAAAGCGTAGGAAACTTATTTCACAATAGACAAGAGAAGGTCATAGCTGTCTCCACGTCATATGGCGTGGAGCTGTTATTTCCACATCTGTCTATTTAGGTACTCCTACCACCTGTTCACTAAGGCGTGGCATAACAGCCCACGCCTCTTTCTTTTTATAACGGTCGAAAGGGCTGTAAGACCAAACAAAACGCATTGCGTATGAAAAAATTATTTTTCGTCGCTCTTGTCATATCTATTGTGTGCGCAATTTCACTCGAAGTAAGTGCGCACGTAGCAGATTCAAAGAGCGAACAAACCACATGTCAAAGATGTGGTGGAACCGGTTATGAACCAACCATGACAAAGGCATGTCCTTATTGCAAAAGAGGTCGGGTGCAACACTTTCACACTTGCCAAAAATGCTGGGGTGAAGGCTATATCACCAATAGCCAGGGCCAGAAGGTAAAATGTCCAACATGTGACGGTGCCGGACAAGTCTATGTCGACGAGGAGTGTGCCTACTGCAATGGCACCGGCAGTGTACGTAAAGAATGCCTTAAATGTGGCGGAAGAGGAACAAATTAAATAAATAGTCGAAAAGACTAATTCATATGAAAAAGTTCCTCGCTCTATTCATAATGATACTCGGTGTGGTATCATCTGCATTTGCCGAAACAAAGTCATACAAAAATGGCGAAGTAACTGCATATCTATCCGGAAACAGAGTTGAGGTAGTAGATAATAACAATAACACCTGTATTGTCATTACTGCCACAACACATCGCAACTCTGCCGGAGAAACCTTGTACAATCTTGCATGTGGAAATAAGTACACAAAAAATCTGACCAAACTTGCATTAAAAACTGCAATTGCCACGCTCATCACAGGAGCTGCATCAACTGCCGGACCCGGAGGTACCGCAACAGGCGCGGCCATAAGTGCCGTGGCAACATCCATCGCAGGAGATGCCTATGATGATATGTGTAATTATTTTGAGAAATAACGCTAAAAAATAAGGCCTTGCCTTTTCCGCATAGGGGGCTTTAACGGACTTTCGCAGTGCGTTAAAGCCTTTTTTCCATGCAGACGCCAAGCTCGAATCTCCCCCTCAGTGTAGGGACGCACGGCTCGTGCAATGCGGTTCAAATAAGTGCATATCACAGAATCGCGTAGCGATTCAAGAGAGTAGCCGTGGGTGAGGGCGTGGCGAAGCCTCGACCGAACCCACGGAAAAAGGTTGTCGGCAACCGGGGATTTGGAGCGGAGCCTGCCGGAGCGTTCGAAAATGCCAACCGTGGTGCAGAACGCTACGCTGTCGCTCGCTCCAATACCACTGATGATGCCAATGCCGATACCCGCGGTTACGCTGTCGCTCCACCCCGGGCTATTTTCTTGAAGCGCTACGCGCTTCTTCTCCATAGCGATGGCTTATTTGAATCGCATTGTATGGCTCGTGCGTCCGGGAATACATATTGGGATTTGAGTGATAATCAATTGTCTATCTGAGGACGCACGAGCCGTGCGTCCCTACAATGTTGGCATAAACAGCAATTAATACTCTGAACTATCTCTTTTTAGATGGTTCTTTGATGGTTTGAGATGGTTCGGGCACAGCGCAGTGTTTTATCGCAAGGGGAGGCGATTTTTATTGTCGCAAGCCGGAGGGTTCTTTGCCTTTTGCAAAGCGCTCCGCGATAAGCGTTCCTGCCGGGTTTATGTTCCTGGCGGGTTTTGGGAGTTAGTTCAGGCGGGGGAAGAGGGTGCGGGCGTTGGCGGTGGTGGCGGCGGTGAGGGCGGAGAGGGGGAGGGTGAGGGTCTGGGCGATGTGGGCGGCGGTGGCGGGGAGGTAGGAGGATTCGTTGCGTCGGCCTCGGTGGGGCACGGGGGCGAGGTAGGGGGCGTCGGTCTCGAGGAGGATGCGGGAGGCGGTGATTTCGGGAAGGACGTTGCGCAGGGTGCTGTTTTTGAAGGTGACGATGCCGTTGATGCCGAAGTAGTAGTCGCCGACACTGCGGATGCGGTCGACGTCTTGTGCCGTGCCGCCGAAGGAGTGGAACACGGCGGGTACGCCTTTGTGGCCTTGCATTACTTCGAGGGCTTGGTCGAGGCCTTCGCGGCAGTGGATTATGACGGGGATGCCGAGGCGGGCGGCGAGGGATACCTGTGCGTCGAAGGCTTGCATCTGCTCGTCGGCGTAGGTTTTGTCCCAATAGAGGTCGATGCCGACTTCGCCCACGGCTATGTAGTCGGTTTCGTGTGAGAGGTGTTCGGCCTCGACGGTGGCGAGGGCGTCGCGCCAGCCGGGGCCTACTTCGGTGGGGTGTAGGCCCATTGCCATTTTGATGTTTGATGGGAATTCGGCGGCGAGGGCGCGCATCGGGGCTATGGTGGCGAGGTCGACGTTGGGAAATATCATTTTGTCGACGCCGGCCTCGATGGCGCGCGCCACGACGGCGCGCTGCTCGTCGGGCGCGCCGAATTCCGAAAGGTAGAGGTGGGTGTGGGTGTCGATCATTTTGTGCGGTGGAGCAGGGTGTTGGCAAAATCGATGAACCATGCTTTTGCCGCAGGGGTGAGCGTGGCGTCGTCGAGGCATGAGATGGCGTCGGCGGTGTATTGGCCGATGATGCGCTCGCCTTCGTCGCGCAGGCCGAGGGAGTCGAAAATGGCTGTGACGGCGGCGATTTTTTCGGCGGGATCGGCTATGGCCTCGGCCTTGGCGAGCTCGGCGGGGCAGCGGTCGTGGGCCATGATGCGGAGCCAGGTCTTTTTATTGTTGAGGATGTCGCCGCCGATGTTTTTGCCGAAGGTGGCGGGGTCGCCGTACACGTCGAGGTGGTCGTCTTGCATCTGGAAAGCGATGCCGAGGTTGTTGCCGAAGTTGAACATTGCTTCCACGTCTTGCGGCGAGGCACCTGCGATGAGGGCGCCCAGGGCGCAGGGGTAGGCGATGAGCGCCGAAGTCTTGCCCATGATCATCTGCAAGTATTGGCCGAAAGTGACGGCGTCGGCGGTCTCGAAGTCGGCGTCGATCTGCTGGCCGTGGTATACGGTCATGGTCATCATGGAGAAGCGGTCGATAACTTCGGGGAGGAACATTGGCGGACAGCCTGCGGCAGCTTTGAAAGCCATCGACACCATGGCGTCGCCCGAGAGGATGGCCGTGTTCACGTCCCATTTAGCCTTTACGGTGGGCTTGCCTCGGCGCATGTCGGCATTATCCATCACATCGTCGTGGACGAGTGTGAAATTGTGGAAAATCTCCACGCCTACGGCGGGCCAAAGGCAGTCGGACAGTTCGCCTCCGAAGGCTTCGCCGGCGGCGAGCAGGAGCACGGGGCGCAGGCGTTTGCCGCCCGAGGCAAGGGTGTAGCGGATGGGGTCGTAAAGGCCGGGGAGATAGTCGGGGATGTCGATATGGGTGAGGGCGCGGTTGACGATGTCGGCGTATTCAGCGGATGTAAGCATAATTCAGAAAATAATTGTCGGATATAAAGAGTGTGGCTCTGCCACACCGTGATTGTCGTGAGTGCAGACCCCACGGCTAAAGCCGGGGGTTACCTGAAAGACTGTGGCTCTGCCACAGGCATTGGTGGAAAAACAGATATGAGCAGGTAAAACCGAACGCTCCGGCAGTCTCCGCTCCAATACCGCTATTGATTCACGTTCACCCGACCCCGCATGTCGGCTGCGCCTCCATACGGGGTTAACCAAGGAGCCACGGCTTTGCCGTGATAATACTGCATTGCTTGGGTTGACGGTGATATACATGCAAAAAATCGGACAGTTAGATTTTAGAGGGTGAAGTGCCGAACTGTTTCTTGAAGCATACGGAGAAATATTTCGGGTCGGAGAAACCGACCATGAAAGAAACTTCGGAAACATTGTATTGGCGGGTGGAAAGGAGGTCGCGGGCGCGGTTGAGGCGCACGATGCGGATGTAGTCGTTGGGGGATGTGCCGGTGAGCACTTTTATCTTATTGTAGAACGAAGTGCGGCTCATGCCCACCTCGCGGCAGAAATCGTTGATCGAGTATTCGCTGTTGGCCATCTCGCGGTCGAGAATCTCCTTTACCTTGTCGAGGAACTCGCGGTCGAGCGTGCCGGTGAAGTCGTTGTCGGGCACTTCGCCCGACGACGATACGAGCGTCTCGCGGAGTTTGCGGCGGCCGTTGATGATATTGCGTACGCGGAGTTTCAGCATTGTCATGTCGAAAGGCTTCACGATATAGTCGTTGGCGCCGGCTTCGAGGCCGTTTATGATATCCTCGCGCTCTGACAGGGCCGTGACGAGTATGACGGGGATGTGGCTTGTCTCAATCGAGGATTTGAGTCGGCGGCACAGTTCGTCGCCGCCCATCACGGGCATACGCAGGTCGGTGAGCACAAGGTCGGGGTTTATTTCCACGGCTGTGGAGTAGGCCTTGCCTCCGTCGGGCACGGACACCACTTTGTATTCGTCGGAAAACGCCTTTACGAGGTAGGCGTTGAGGTCGGCGTCGTCTTCGGCAATGAGCAGGGTGTTGGTCTGGTCGTCGGCTTCGGCGGAGGATATGTCGGGAGCCGATTTGTCGGGAGCCGGCTCGGTGTCGGGGCGGACATTGATGCGTGTCGGGAAGACAAGAGTGAAAGTGGAGCCGACGCCTTCTGTGCTTTTGAATGATATGGCGCCTCCGAGTTGCTGCACAAGGCGGTGAACAATCATAAGGCCGATGCCCGAGCCCGACTCCTTGCTGTTGACGGCATTGGAGGCGCGGTAGTGCTCGGTGAAAATGCGCTTTTGCTCGGAAGCCGGGATGCCGATGCCCGTGTCGGAGATTTCCACAGACCATTGGCGCGGAGAAATAGAGAGCGTGACTGAGACGGAGCCTCGGGCGGTGTATTTCACGGCGTTTGTGAGGAGATTGTCGAGAATATGGTCGAGCTTTTCGGTGTCGGTAAGGACGGAGATTGTGGGTTGGGAAGTTGGGGAGTTGGGCGGTTGGGGAGTCGGGAAGTCTTGGATGTGTGTGTCGAACTCCATGCCGATGCCTTTTTGCGAGGCGAGCATACGGTATTCCTCGATTTTGCCGGAGAGGTGTTTTGCAATGTCGCACATTGCAAACCTGGCCGTGGGCTTGTCGCCCTCGTCGGAACGCTGAATCTCCATGAGTTGTGTTATGATGGAATGGAGCTTGTCGGCGTTTTGCGAGGCGAGAAGTATGTTGTGGCGGTTGGCGTCGGAAAGCTGGTTGGATTCGAGCACCTCGCTGAGCGGAGCCTTGATAAGCGACACGGGGGTCTTGATGTCGTGGGCGAGGCTCACGACAGTGCGGAAACGGTCGTTGAACCGTCGCTCGTTGATGCGGTGGCGGAAATTTTGAAACAGGATGTAGATGATGCCGGCGGCAACGGCGGCGTAGATCAGCAACGCCCATCCCGATAGCCAGGGGCTGCGTCGGATGGCAACGTCGATTTCGCGCTCGCCGGTGACGCGGCCCGTCCAGCGGTCGATGGCGCGGACGCGGAATTTGTAGTCGCCCGGCGACAGATTGGTATATTTTACCCAGCCAGGCAGGTCGGCCGAAATCCACTCCTTGTCGAAATTTTCGAGCATATGCTCGAAGCGGATTCGCCGGGGATATGCCATGTTCACGGCTGAATATGAAATTGAGAACGAATTTTGGTCGTGGGCAAGCGTGATTTTATCGGTATCGTCGATATTTCGGGTTATGATGTCGTTGCCGGCGCCGGGGCGGAGCAAGGTGTTCATCATCTCGAAATCGGTAAATACCGGTTTTGGCGAGAACGAGAGCGAGGGATTGTCGGGGCCGGAGCATTTCACGGCTCCGTCGATGGAGCCGAACATCACGTCGCCGTCGCTGAGCAGGGTGGAGGAGCATTGGCTGAAAGCCTCGGGCGACATCGGAATCATGTCGTTGAGGCACATCACGGCATTTTTTGCCGTGTCGTAGCAATATACCGACCGTTCAGTCGAGAACCATATGCGTCCTTGAAGGTCGGCCGTGACGTTGAGGATGGAATTGGAGTCGATGCCCATGCCGTCGGTCACGATTCTTGTCTTGTCGGCTTGCGGGTCGTAGACGGCGAGGCCTTCGCCGTCGGTGGCAATCCAAAGCGAGCCGTCGCGGTCGACGCAGATGCCGATGACCGGATAGCGGAAAGTGTGTCCGCCGATGGTATTTGTCCAGCTGTCGATTGCCGCCGGGTTGCGGGTGAAAGCCAGCGCGTCGTTGGCGGCAATCCACAGGCCGCCGTCGGGGGCGTCGGCCATGCCGTCGATATATCTTCCCGGGAAATAAGAGTAGGTGTCGGCGGCCGGGTCGTAGGCTACGATTTTGGCGCCGTTGCCGGCAAGAAGGATTTTGCCGTCGCGGTTGTGGATGCAATATACCTCGTCGAAAGGCATGCCCTTTTGCGAGGCCGGGTTGTAGGCCGGCAGGCGCGACACATTGCCATCGGCCTTGTCGATTATATATACGCCTTTGCCGTAGGAGCCGACCCATATCCGGCCGTCGGGAGCCTGGTTCAGGGCGATGGACACCACGGCGTTGTCGCCGTTGCTGCCGAGAAAGTGCCTCCACGAGCGTGTTTTCGTGTCGAAAAGCGACACGCCGCGGTTGGTGCCGAACCAGTAGTCGCCGTCGGCGTCTTCGAGCACGGTGTTGACAGTGCCCGACGGCAGCGACTGCGGGTTGAAAGGCTGATGGACAAACAGTTCGATACCATTGCCGAAAGCCGGAGTATAGTTCAGTCCGCGTGTCGATGTGGCCACCCATACACCGCCGTCGCGGTCGATGAGCAGGTCGGATACGTTATTTGCCGAGATGCTTCCGGGCATGTCGGAGTCGGCATTGTAGTGGGCGGTGACAGATGCGGAAAGAGGGTCGATGGCGTAGACGCCGGCGCCGTCGACACCGGCAAGCAGATATCCGTGAGGCGAGAGGGCGATGGCTCGCACGGGTTTGTCGGCCACTCCGGCCACCTTGCGGGCGTTGCCGCCGTTGCGGCCCGACACCCACAGTCCGTCGTTGGTGGTGCCGGCAAATATGCCCGCCGGGGTGACGCACACCACCTCGGTGTTGAGAGGCGCGTCGAATAGTTGCCGGAATTCTGCCGGCTTGTCGCCGTGAGGCATTGTCGCGGAGAAGGCACCCTTTTCAGTGCCGGCAATCAAGGTGCCGCCGGATAAGAGAATGTCTTTGACCCACAGGCCGTCGAGCCCGCGTTTTAGCAGGCCCTCGTCCTCATGCCAGGAGTAAACTCCGGAGCCGGTGGCGAGCCAAAGGCGGCGGTCGGCGTCGAACGTGCCTCGGTAGACGGGCGGAGCATCGGGGAGGTCGGACATGTGCAAGAAATTGTCCGACTGCCGGTCGTAGCGATAGATATGGCCGGATTTCAAGACCACCCATGCGCTGCCCGAGGGGTCGGTGCAAAGCGTCGAGAACGGGTCGAGAATCTCGTCGAGCCCCGAGGAATGGCGCAAGGAATAGTGCTTGGCATGAGAGCCGTCGAAACGGTCGACGCCCTCGTGGGTGCATACCCAGACAAAGCCGGCTGAATCTTGCCGGACTTCACGCACCACGCGGCAGTCGAGGCCTTGTGCCGTGCTGATAGTACGGAAGTTGGTGGCCTCTGCGAAAGAGGCCACCAATATAGATAAAAGCAGTATGAGCAGCGCCGGGCGATTCATGCTGTGATATTAAAGAGATACTTACATTGCAAAAATACGAAATAAATGGCGCATACTCCAAATAATAATTAAGGAATCTGGTTATTTTGTGTATTTGGCGAAGGGATTGCCCTTGGGCGAACGGCTGAGAATCCAGCGGAAAGCGTTGACAGCCATGAGGTTTTGTGTCGACTCCATGTATTCGTCGTCGCCGTGGCCCCAGTTGATGTAGAGCATGCGGAAGTTTTTGTTGGTCCATGCAATGGGGAAATCGCCGCTGTAAACCACGTCCTTGATGCCGAAAGGATAGTTTTTGGGCGAGATGCTTACGAGCACTTCCACATTGTCCTTGTCGCGGGGATTTTCTTGCCACATGTAGAATTCAGACGGGGCGGATACAAATTCCACGGGAAGGTTTTTGGTGACGGGGTGCACGGTAGTTTCCACAGTGAGGAGGGCGGGTTGGGGCGGCCACTGGTTGCAGAGGAATTTGCCGCAGCCGAGGAATTCGTTGTACCAGGGCCATTTTGTGCTTGCGTCGTTATATGCGGCGGCGTGGAAACCGAGCCATCCGCCGCCGTTTTCCATATATTTTTGGAAATCGGCGCGCACCTTGGGGTCGGTAGGGGCGTCGTTGATAAACACCACGATGTCGAATTCTTTGAGGCGTTCGTAGGGGTAGTCAGCAAGATTCTGAGTAGATTCCATGGTCCAGCCGTCGCCTACGGTGAGGCCCTTGAAGAAATCGAGAGTGCCTTGGGCAAACTGCTGGTGGGCGAGTTCCACATTCATCGAATAGTAGAACAGAGCTTTGAATCGGGGTGCGCGAGCATATTCAAACTCTTGCGCCGAGGCATTGGTGACGCAGAGCATCACAAGCAAAGCCGAAAAGAAAGAAATAAAACGTTTCATTTATCAGTTATTTTTTTGAAAAAGATTTTAAATTATTCATTTTTTGAAAAAGATTTTAATTCAGAGGCAAGCGAAATCCATTTCCCGGCCGAGGTGAGCCACACCTCCTTGTAGCAGGCGTTGTTGATTTCGGGCCAGAATGGCTCGTCGGTGTCGCCATGGGTGCGGATGCCCACGGGGATTGCTCCGGTGATTTCTCCGGATGAGAAATTGTCGAGCGAGGGGTAATTTGAGCCTTCGCCATAGATGAGCGACTGGTTGAACGGGTTCTCGCCCACGATCCAGCGCAATTGGCCTTCGGCTATATCCATAAGCGCCGTGTCGCCGAGATGCCGGGCGCATATTGCGGCGGATTTGCCCATGTCGAGGTGCACGGCGGTGTTGCCGTTGAACACGTTGAACCACACCGGGAAGCGTTTCAGCGTCCAGCCGTCGCCTACGGGAATACCGCCGGCGAGTTGCGTCGAGAAACGCTCGGTGGCGTCCGACGGCGGGAAGAGGTGGAGTTGGCGGAAGCCGTGGTCGTCGAGATATTCATCCTCGCGGTAGATTCCCGAAGGAATCATGGCGTAGGGAGCTGTGGCATACATCAGCATTTTGAGATAGTCGCCGTAGAGCTCGACAGCACGCCGGCATCGGCTGCTTATGTCGTCGGCCGGGGCTATGTCGCAAATTGCCACAAGAGCTTGCGGGATAATGTGTTCGCGTGATTGATGGATGGAATGTACGAGAGAGCGGCGCGAGCTGTCGCGGTAGAAAAAGCCGCGGAAGCCAAGTTTGCCGATAGGTTCGGTATGCTGGCAGGCAAGCACCGGCTCGATCATCTCGATGGCTATGTCGGCGTAGCGTTTCTCGCCCGAGAGGCGGTAGAGTTGGGCGGCGGCAAGTGAGATGGTGGCGTAATAAAGGCTGTTGGATGTGGAATAGGTGTGCTCGTA
>Ga0209694_1002184_pt1 | contig 17082 bp, 14 predicted proteins | sample GluameincwithD2O_FD_187499 | JGI IMG/M metagenome (GOLD analysis project Ga0209694, IMG submission 187499) | Mouse cecum microbial communities from Vienna, Austria - Glucosamine amended microcosms incubated with D2O (SPAdes) (version 2) | ecosystem: Host-associated > Mammals > Digestive system >... | reverse complement strand
ACTCAGAGCGAATACCCGAAGATCTGTATATCAGGAAGAAGAAATGAAGACCTGGGAAACGGTATCACAAACGATATCGTATCCCAGGTCTTTCTTTTCATACAGACGTCCTTGATTTGACGCTTACCATTTTTCCGGTGTCTGGCATTAAAAATCCCGGGAAGCTTTCCACCTCCCGGGATTATTCAAATATACAGGCCAGATTTCATTACCCAATCAGCGAGCTGATGACCTGAGCATTGGCCACATCCACCTGCACCGTGTTGCGGTTTTCTCCGTAATAGAATGTTACAGTAGCGGTATCGCCATCCATGGAAACATTCAGATCTGTCACATCAGATTCTGCCAGGCCGGCGTTTCCAAGAGCCAGGCTGATGGCCGTTTCTTCCTCGGCAGAACGGGTGGTCTTTTTCTGGTCCTCTTTTTTGGATTCCTTCTTTTCGGTATTCTCCGACTTGGTTTCCTTCTGAGGCTCTTCCTGTTTTGCTGCCTGCGCCTGATCTTCCGGCGTTTCTCCTGACTCCACAGGAGCAGATTGAGGATCTTTCTGGTACTTCCGGTCTTCAATCAGACCACCGGAAGAAATCTTATAGGTAAATACACCTCGAGGGGTGTGGAACGAAACTGTAAAGCCATCTCCGTCAGCTGCAGCATCACTGGTCAGACTTGTCACATCAGCGGGTGCAAAACCGGCATCATCCAGTGCCACTTCAGCCGCATCATCTGCGGTTACTTCCGGGCCGGCTTTGCATCCTGCCAGAAAAAGCAGGGATGCAGCCAGTCCTGCCCTCAATAATTTTTCAGCGTTCATTGCGGTCACCATATCCATATCCATAATAGTGCCTTGACATGAAACCGGGAACTTTGGTCATGACCGTGCCAATCAGGTTGGCACCGTTTCTTTTCAAGTCATCCACCGCTTCCCGGGCATCATTTTTGTCTGTGTCCTTTGCGCTCAGAACAAACAGCGTTCCATCAGACAAGTTTGAAATAGGCACGCCATCACTCACTGCGAAAGCAGGGGGGCAGTCAATGATCACCTGGTCAAACTGAGACCGGGCGCTGTTGATCAGACTTGCAAACCGGCGGGAACTGATGATCTCCGTAGGGTTGGGCACCCTGGATCCCGCAGACAGGAAAAACAGGGAAGACTGGTCATCCAGTTCCAGTTCCTGGATTTCGTCCTGCTCGAGCAACGGATCATCCTGGTGGTAGTGAGTCAACAGATTCGTCAGGCCCTGACCATTGGACGTACGCAGCATCTTGTGCAGGGAAGGGTTGCGCAGATCGCAGTCGATCAGCAGCACTTTCTCGTATTTGTCTGCGAACACCTTCGCCAGATTCGACGACACGCTGCTTTTGCCCTCATTCGGGTGGGTGGACAGCACATTCAGTACCCGCAGTTCCCTGTCCATCTGAGAAAACTCGATGTTGGTCCGCAGCTGGCGGTATACTTCCTCCAGGTTGAGCTGGTCATTGCGGTTCGTCCGTCTGGAGGACTTGTTCGAAGATTGTTTTGTTTTCTTTGCCATGGTTCCTCCTTGTTACTTTTCCAGATCCGGCAGTTCGGCATAGACCGGCAGACCGAGGTACTTTTCTGCTTCTTCCCGGGTCTTGAGACGCTTGTCTGTCAGCATGTGGATCACCAGGAACCCCAGCCCCAGTACCAGACCTGCCAGACCGCCAATGGCGGCATTCTTTTTGATGGAAGGTCCCACAGGTTCATAACTCAGCTTGGGCTGGTCCGTGATCTGAATGTTCTGCACATTCAGGCTGTCCTTCATGGTGTCAATGAAGGTATTGATGGTCGTTGTAGCGATCTCTTTGGACAGTTTCGGATCTTCTGTGGTTGCTGTAACCGTAATGATCTCCGTGTTGTCCGTATTGGTGATGGACAATGCATCCCGTACGTCCTCCGAAGAGGCCATTCCGGTTTCCTGTGCCACCATGGACATGATATTGTCCTGGGTCAGCAGGTTGATGACGTTGTTGACCAGTTTCTGGTTGGAGTTCAGGGAGTTGATGTCGATTTCCCCTTCCTGAACCCGCGGGGTCAGAAACAGCGTGCCGCTGGCAGCATAGGTTTTCGGAATCAGTGCCCAGGTAAGCCCGCCTGCGACTACCGCACCAACGACAGTCGCACCAATCAGCATCCAGATGTGCTTTTTGATCAGTGACCACACCTCACCCAGATCAATTGTTACTTCATCCTCCATATCCGGCGTGGCCGTTCGCTCCACATCCCGGTATTGCGGTGTTCTCTGCAAATGATGGTTTGAAGCCATACAGTCTCCTCTCTTCTTTCGTTTGAAAAGGGCTCCCACACTTCAACAGAGAGCCAATCATTAATGAATATAGCATGGAACCCCCATGACAAAAATCTTAATTTGACACAAAGGGCTGAAATATCTTTCCGTCACACCGGTCCAAAACCCTGGTCTGCACCGTTGCGGCCGATTTATTTGCAGTTCAAGCCAAACAAACCGGCTCAGATACTCCTGATATTGTATACTCTACAAGTGTCCCAGAAATTTCGGGATACGGAAAAAGCAGCAGCCTGTTGGCAGACTACGTGCAACAGTTGATGAACCACCCCCAAAAAATAAGCCATACGTTTGATATCACAATTTCGTTGAGCATCTCGCTTGACTATGATACCATCGTTTCGTTACTTCTGTAGTATATATCAATTGTAATATTATGTAAGGTTACAGGAATAGAATACAAGGTTTACAAATGACCGATTCCTGTGTGCACAAATGTGCAGCGACTATCGAGAGGAATGCCATGGAAGAAATGAAAGAGCCAACAACAAATCAGAAGAAAAATATGGAGCACTGGAAACTGATATCAGCTGCACTGGTCATCTATGACATCTTTGCGGTAAACTTCAGCTATTTCGTTGCCCTGTGGATGCGGTTTGACCTGAAGTATTCCGCCATCCCCAAAGAATATCTGTCTGCCTTTGTCAAATTTGCCCCGATTTACACCGTTCTTTGTATACTGGTCTTCTGGTTTTTCCGGCTGTATCGAAGCCTGTGGCGGTTTGCCTCCTACAAGGAACTGGTGAATACAGCTGCAGCCACTTTGGTGACTACCGTTATTCAGGTCCTGGGTATTACCTTTCTGTTTCACCGGATGCCCTTCTCCTATTATTTATGGGGCTTGCTGCTGCAGTTCATATTGACCCTGGGAATACGGTTTTCCTACCGCTTCTACCTGCTTGAAACCAAAGGCAGAAACAAGGTAGAAGACAAAGCCCCCCTGCACCGAGTCATGATCGTGGGTGCGGGCAATGCGGGTCACATGATTCTGCGTGACATCAACAAAACAAAGAACACCAGGGATGATGTCCGCTGCTTTATTGATGACAATCCAAACAAATGGGGACGCTACATTGACGGGATCCCCATTGCAGGCGGCCGGGACAAGATTCTCCCGTCTGTGGAAAAGTACGGCATTGAGAAAATCTACATTGCAATACCCAGTGCGTCCAGACAGGAACTGCGGGACATCATCAATGTCTGCAAGGAGACCGGCTGCCAGATCAAGAACCTGCCAGCCTTGTATCAGCTGGTGACAGGAGAAATCTCCGTTTCCAGAATGAAGGATGTGGCCATTGAAGATCTGCTGGGACGGGATCCAATTAAAACCGATCTGAGTGAAGTGTTCTCCTTCCTGAACGGAAAGACGGTTCTGGTGACCGGCGGCGGAGGCAGTATTGGCTCCGAACTGGCGAGGCAGATCGCTTCCCACCAGCCAAAACAGCTCATACTGTTCGATATCTATGAAAACAATGTCTATAACATTCAGCAGGAGCTCAGACGGACCTATCACAACGAACTGAACATGAAAGTGCTGATCGGATCGGTCCGGGATTCCCGCAGGATCCGCGACGTGATGGAAACATACAAACCCGATGTGGTCTTCCATGCAGCTGCACACAAACATGTGCCGCTCATGGAAGTGTCTCCCTGTGAAGCAGTCAAAAACAATGCCATTGGCACCTACAAGACTGCCTATGCAGCCATGGCCAATGGCGTGAAACGGTTTGTACTGATCAGCACTGACAAAGCTGTGAACCCCACCAATGTAATGGGGGCCACCAAACGAATGTGCGAAATGGTCATTCAGACCTTTGACCAGGCGATCAAGGATGGCTGGTATGACAGACTGCCCCCGATCTGCGGTCATGAAGAGACTAGCACAGAGATGGAACCGCCAGTCACCCAGTACGTAGCCGTACGGTTTGGAAACGTACTCGGATCCAACGGATCGGTCATTCCTTTATTTAAGGAACAGATTGCTTCAGGTGGTCCTGTCACGGTGACCCATCCCGACATCATCCGCTATTTCATGACCATTCCGGAAGCCGTGAGTCTGGTTCTGCAGGCAAGCTACTACGCCAAAGGCGGGGAGATTTTCATTCTCGACATGGGAGAACCTGTCAAGATCGACGGTTTGGCACGTAACCTCATCAAGCTGTCAGGCCTGAAGCCGGGAGTTGACATTCAAATTGTGTACTCAGGATTAAGACCCGGTGAAAAACTCTATGAAGAAAAACTGATGGCAGAGGAGGGTCTCCAGAGAACCCGAAATGACTTGATACACATTGCGAACCCGTTACAGTTCGATAAAGAAAAACTGCTACACCAGCTATATGAGATCTGGGATATCGCAAATGTTAATGATGAAGCCGGTGTAATTCGGATGGTCAAGGAAATCGTTACTACTTATAAACCTGAGGAGAAGAAATAATGGAAAAACGTGTTATACCTTTCAGCCCCCCTGATATTAGTGAAACTGAAATTGCTGAAGTGGTGGATACCTTACGATCGGGATGGATTACAACTGGTCCTAAAACCAAACTGCTGGAGAGACGTTTAGCCGCTTATATAGAAACGGGAAGAGTTGATATAGATTGTAAGAAAGAGGAAAACGTTAAAAGATATAGTGATCGGGTCGTATGCTTGAACTCAGCCACCTCTGCTGAAGAACTCAATCTACGATTATTAGGCGTAACTGATGGCGATGAGGTAATTGTTCCGACGTATACATATACTGCATCAGCATCTGCCGCTATTCATTGCGGGGCTAAGTTGGTTTTTGTTGACATTCAAAAAGATGGAGATCCAATCACTCATATGCCAGAAGTGGATTATGAGAAGTTGGAAGCTGTAATTACTGGTAGGACGAAAGCTATAGTCGTCGTTGATCTTGGTGGGATTGTGTGTGATTATGAAAAAATATTTCAGATTGTTGAACGTAAACGTCATCTTTTTAAACCCATCAACAGTCATTCTAGCCCGCTAGACGATTTGTCGTCTCGAATACAAAATTCAATTGGTCGTGTGGCGGTAGTTGCTGATTGTGCCCACAGTTTGGGGGCGAGTAGGGTGATTAACGGACAGAGAAAATATTGTGGTTCTATTGCTGATTTTTCGAGTTTTAGTTTTCACGCTGTAAAGAATTTAACCACAGCTGAGGGTGGAGCATCGACCTGGATTCCGGTTAGTAATATTGAAAATTCTGAAATATACCAAATGTACCAATTGTTATCTCTTCACGGTCAAAGTAAAGATGCTCTTGCAAAAACTAAAATTGGTGGATGGGAGTATGACATAATTGCACCATGGTATAAGTGCAATATGACTGATATTATGGCTAGTATTGGCCTGAGACAATTAGACCGATACCCTAAATTATTATTGCGAAGAGAAGAAATTATTAATAAGTACGATTCTTTTTGCGATGAACATGGAATAGATCATTTGATCCATACTACAGAAAGTATGAGAAGTTCCAAGCATCTGTATTTAATTCGAATTCCAGGTATAGATGAAGAAAAACGTAATTATATTATTAGAGTTTTGGCTAAAAATGGAATATCGACAAACGTTCACTATAAACCGTTACCGATGATGACCGCTTATAAGAATTATTGTGATGATATTGAACAATATAAAAATTCATATGACTATTACAAAAATCTGATTTCTTTACCCTTAAACACAAAACTGGCTGATGAAGATATAGAGTATATTTGTTATTATCTAAATAAAGTAATATGCAAATGAATAGTCAAGATTGTAAAAACCCACGAGTTTTAACAATTATTCACTATATAAATAACGGAAAGAGATACTTACATCAGAAAGTAGATTAGTCGTCTAAATCTAAATAGAATCGGGGGACTAAATAGATATTTAACTATTTGCGATTCAGATAAAAATAGGTGTAGATATGTATAAAAGATATTTAAAACGAGTTCTGGATATATTTGCGGCTCTAATAGGATTACCATTTTTTATATCAGCTTTCTTAATAGTAGCTCCTATTATTTTTTTTAATGATAGAGGTAAGGTGTTTTATAGTGCTGAACGTTTAGGATTGAAAGGAAAAACTTTTACTATGTATAAATTTCGCACTATGCGACAAAATTCACCAGATTTAAGAAACCAAGATGGATCAACTTATAATGGTATTGATGATCCAAGGGTAACAAAAATAGGACGATTTTTGAGAAAAACAAGCATAGATGAGATACCGCAAATACTTAACGTATTAAAAGGAGACATGAGTGTAATCGGTCCAAGGCCACATATCTTTTCACTCGATTATAACGAGAAAGGCTATGATTCATTGAGCTTAATAAGCAAGAAACGATTAGAGGTAAAACCCGGTATAACAGGATATAGTCAAGCATATTATCGTAATTCAATCGATTCCACCACTAAGAATATATATGATTGCTATTACGTAGATAATTTATCGTTTGTTTTAGATGCTAAAATATTATTGAAAACTATAGAGTCTGTGGTTTTACAAAAGAATATATTTGTTACTAATGATATATTTAAAACTGATATAAAATAAAATAATCAATAAATCGTATAGCAATATTGAACTATGAAAAAAGTATTAATAATTGGGGCCTCTATTTTGCAACTTCCGGCAATTAGGAGAGCTAAAGAACTCGGATATTATGTAGGTGTAATAGACTATAACCCAACAGCGATTGGTATAAAAGAAGCTGATGAATACTTCAATGTTAGTACTGTCGACGAAGTTGGGATAGTACAGACTGCAAAGAAATTCAATCCTAACGGAATAGTTACTTTAGCAACTGACCTGCCTATGAGGGCTATCGCAAAAGCTTGCGAAGAATGCAATTTACCAGGAATAAGTTTAGATACAGCTATAAAATCCACTGACAAAGGAGAAATGATTAAAGCATTTGCCAGTGAAAATGTAGCACATCCTTGGTTTTTTTTGGTAAGTGATCAATCTGAATTAAATGATATTATTCAATTTATAGAATATCCATGTGTAATAAAACCTACTGACAATTCTGGGAGTCGCGGAGTGTTTTTTTGTGAAAATCCTGAGGATGTTTTATATGGATATAAGTATGCATTACAGGAATCGCATTGCGGACAAGTTATTGTCGAAGAGTATCTCGTGGGACCAGAGTTTAGTTTAGAAGTTTTTGTTTTGGACGGTATCCCCCATATTCTGCAAATAACCGATAAGCTTACTACTGGCGAGCCGCATTTCGTAGAAATGGGTCACAGTCAACCTACCTCATTGAAAAAAAATGAGCAATCTAAACTGATGGACTTAGCTACGCGTGCTATTAAAGCGGTTGGAATTACAAATGGACCAGCACATGTAGAAGTAATATTAACATCCGATGGACCAAAAATGGTTGAACTAGGAGCACGAATGGGTGGTGACAATATAACTTCACATCTTGTACCACTATCCACAGGTATAGATATGGTAGGTTGTTGTATAAAACTTGCATGCGGAGAATCTGTAACTATCAATGCTAAATGTAATAATGGTGCCGCTATACGTTATATTCAAACGGAATCAGGAATAATAAATAATATAACTGGATTGAAAGAGGCTAAAGAAATCCAAGGTATTATTGATGTGGAGATAATACATGATGTTGGTGAAACAATATCGTCTATCGATGATAGTACAGATAGGGTTGGATATGTAATTGCAAGGGCTGAAAATGCGAAAAACGCAATAGATATATGCAACCAAGCTTTAGAATGTATAAAAGTAGAAGTGACAGATATAGAATGAATCAAAATTTAAGAGGAAAACGTTTGCTAATATTGGGCGGAAGTCTATGGAAAAAAGCAACAAAAGACTTTGCTGAACAAAATGGAATTACTTTAATCGCCACCGGTAACGATAAAAGAGCTGGAATATTTGAAATAGCTGATGAAAAACATTATGTAAATTCAATAGATCCGCTGGAGATGAAACAATTAATCGCAACCTCAAAAATAGATGGCGTTTATATGGGTGGTAGTGAAACTGTTATTTCACAGGCTTCAAAGTATCTTAATGAACTAAACATGCCTTGTTATTGTACCCATACACAATGGAAGCAATTACAGGACAAAGGCAATTTTAAAGAACTTTGCGTAAGGTTTGGGTTACCAGTTGTTAGAAAATTTAATAATATTCATGAAGTAGGTTTGCATGATTTTCCGGTAATCACTAAACCTTCAGACGGTTGTGGAAGTAGTGGCTTTTCAGTTTGTGATAATTATGAAGAATTAAAAATAGGGTACAAGTTAGCTGAGAGTTTATCTCCGGCAGGAAGCGTTTTAATTGAAAAATTTGTGCCTAATGATAGTGTTGTGGTATTTTATACAATAAGTAAAGGAAAAATTATATTTTCTGGTTTAGAGGACAAATACTCTGTTAGATACCCAAAGCAAGGAAGTTATGTCGGCGGATTATTTATATTTAAAAGTAAACGGACAAATGAATTCCGTCAAAAATTTGAGCAGAATATAACAAAAATGATTGAATTTTTAGGAATCACCGAAGGGAATTTTTGGATTGAAGTTTTTCATGATGGTGATGAATATTATTTCAATGAGGTAGGATTTCGATATGGAGGTTCCTGTTCGATATACCCAATAAATTATTTCTATGGAATTAATCAGGTCGCATCGGATATAAACTTTGCTTTAACTGGAGAAAGTAGAATTTGGGGTTTTAATTCCTTGATTCCAGATACTGTCCCCCATAAGAAATATTATGCTATCTATCCTATATATTGTATTCCCGGGAAAATAACAGCAATAACTGGTATAAATGAATTAATGCATCGTAAAAACATGATAAACGTACCTGTGATTCGTGATACTGGCACTATAATAAGTGATACTGGAACATTTTCACAAGTTGTTGCATTAGCTCATTTTGTTTATGATTCCGAGTTGGAATTAAAAAGTACAATTAAATTTATCCACCAAGCTATAAAGATTATCGGGGAAGGCGGTCAAGATTTGGTTGCTAAAATGTTAGACTTATCTACATTACGATTGAAGTAATATAGCTATGAGGTTACACAATGAATCATTACTCAAAAACATTACTAATTTCTTCAAGGGAACAAAAAATCTGTTTTCAAGATAATGAAGAAGAGGCTATTAATATAGTAATAAAAGCATTAAGCAAAAAAAAAGGCCATGATTTTCTTCTACCTGAAAAAACATCAATAATATTCAACGAAGTAAAGCAGAATCGTATCAACTGTATGCCTGCAGCATTACTGGATGACAAGATCTATGGTGTTAAATGGGTTTCTGTATTTCCTGAAAATCCAAAATGTGGTTTGAAAAATGTAGCAGGAAATATAATTTTATCTGAAACTGAAAATGGCCATACTATATCGGTAATGGATGCAGGTTATCTAACGGAATTGAGAACTGCAGCTGTAGGAGCAACAGCTGCTTACTACTTATCTAGAAAAGACTCTTCATCAATTGGATTTATTGGTGCAGGTAATCAAGCAAAAAAGCATTTGGACTTAATCAAAAAAGTTAGACCAAATCTAAGAACATGCTATGTTTCGTCAAGATCCATAGAAACTGCCACAAGATTTATAGAAGAGAAGAAGTCCCTTTACCCTGATATGGACTTCATCCTATGTGGTAATGATTATGAAAAAGCTGTAATAAATGCAGACATTATTGTAACGGCTATAAGCGGGCAAAAAGATATTCTTAAAGCACATTGGATAAAAAAAGGCGTTCTTTATATACATGTTGCCGGATGGGAAGACGAATATCCTGTTGCGTTAAAAGCATCTAAAATAATTTGTGATGACTGGGAAGCTGTCAAACATCGGACTCAGACAATCAGCAGAATGTATAAAGAAGGAATATTACAAGACAACGATATATATGCAAATTTAAATGAGATTGTAACGTGTAAGAAACCTGGTAGAGAAGATGATAATGAGTTTATCTATTTTTGTTCAGTAGGCTTGGCGTTTATTGATATTTCATTCGCGAAGTATATATATGATCAGTGCTTAAGTCGTAAGCTAGGTTTTTGGTATCAGTTTTAATATAACAGGAGAGTTAGATATGAAAGGATATGTCTTTATTGCAAATAGTACCAAGCCATCTATAGAACAAGCCAAAAGTCGAGCCTTGGTACGGCCCGGTAATGTAAGTCGACCTTGTTTAGAAGCTGCATTAAAATTAGGCTATGACGTATTTCTGGGGATTAACAGGGACAATCCTGAATATTTGGAGTGTGAACTTCCCGTTAATTTATTTGATTCGCATACATATAGAAGTATCACTGCATTTTTAGACAATATCGTTGCATACAAGAATCTAGAAAATATCATAAAACAAAATGATATAGAAGTAATTCATTGTAATACACCGGTTGGGGGTATAATTGGTCGAATATGCGGAAAAAAGCATAGAATAAAGAAAATTATTTATACAGCCCATGGTTTTCACTTTTATAAAGGAGCTCCATTAATCAATAGGACATTGTTTAAATGTGCGGAAAAAGTTATGGCTAGATGGACTGATGTCATTATAACAATGAATCAAGAAGATTATGAATCGGCTAAGTGTTTTAAGCTTAAAAAAGGTGGAAAAGTATATAAAGTTCATGGCGTAGGGATTAATTTATTTGAATATAGTAATCTGAATGTGAATATTCAAAAAAAACGTGAAGAGGTTGGGCTTAGCGATTCAAATTTAATATGTATTTCTGTAGGCGACTTGATTAAAAGAAAAAACTTCGAAACAGCAATTAAATCGATTTCAAAATTAAATAATACAAATGTCCATCTTGTTATTTGCGGTAGTGGACCATATGAGGATAAACTTAAAGAAATAGCAAAGGAATTTAACGTTGAATCTCAAGTTCATTTTTTGGGATTTAGGAATGATATTAAAGAGTTATTAATAGCATCTGATATATTTTTATTTCCAACTCTACAAGAAGGACTTCCTAGAGCTCTCATGGAAAGTATGGCAGCTGGATTACCTGCAATTACATCGAAAATCAGAGGAAATATAGATTTGATTGAAGACAAAGAAGGCGGGTTTTTATGCAATCCGCTAGATGTTGAAGCTTATGCTCAATCTATCGAAAGCCTCTTGAATAACCCTTCGTTAAGACGAAAGATGGGAGAATATAATAAAAAGAGAATAAAAAAATATGATATAGAGTATGTAAAGAATGAAATAAAGGTAATTTACGACGAGGTTTTAAACGATGAAAAAAATATTACTAATAAGATCTAATCCTGTTAATCCGGATCCTCCCGTTGAAAAGATAGCAAATACTCTACTTGGGTTGGGCTATTCTGTGACTATTCTCGGTTGGGATAGATCAACGAATGGAAAGGAGGAAAGAATCAGTTTAAAGTATCCAAACGGACAGCTCAATAAAATTAATCTAAAAGTCAAGGCATCCTTTGGAGGTGGTATTAAAAAAAACGCTATTCCATTGCTTTTGTACTTTAATGCATTAAAAAAGTGGCTAAAAAGAAATATAAGAGATTTTGATATAATTCATTCTTTTGATTTTGATACAGCTGCTATGTCATATAGATTATCTAATAAATATAAAAAGAAGTGCATATATCATATTCTAGACTATTATGCTGACGCTCACGAATTTGGTAGCCATAGAATAAAAAAGATTATAATGGATAAAGAAAATAGCATTATTAATAGTGCTGATGCAACAATAATTTGTTCGGATAAAAGGAAAGAACAAATTTTTGGGAGTAACCCAAAAAAGCTTGTTATTATTCATAATACGCCTGACCATAATATCGTAGATCCTAATCTAAAAGTAATGGAGGCGCCAGTATCTGATAAAATGAAAATTATATATGTCGGGATTCTCGCAGGTTCTAGAATGCTAAAAGAGATTGCTGAAATTGTCTCTATAAGCGACGAATATGAATTACATGTAGGGGGATTTGGTCCATTAGAAGACTTTTTTTTGAAAATGTCCTCTCAGTTTTCTAATATTTACTATTATGGAAAATTACCTTATGATAAGACTTTAGCTTTAGAACATGAGGGGGATGTATTAGTAGCCATGTATGATCCCACTATTAGGAATAATAAATATTCGGCGCCTAATAAATTTTATGAATCTCTGATGATAGGCAAGCCTATTATTATGGCCAAAAATACAGGATTTGACGAAATAATAAATAATTACTCAATCGGCTCTGTTACCGAATACTCGAAAGAAGGTATTGTATATAGCTTAAAAGAAATAAATAACAGAAGAAACGAATGGGATAATATCTCTAAAGTTTCGAAAAAGTTATATAAAGAGCAATTCTCTTGGTGTTTAATGGAAAGTCGTATCAATGATCTATACTCCCATTTATCTGATTAAAAAGCCATATTCAACACCATAAATAATAGAGAGGGGATTGTATGATTATTATTTTCTTTGAATTTTTGGCTATTATATATTGCATAAACGCGTTGCAAAGACGATATATCAAACTTTCCAACGTCCTTATAATTGGGTTGAGCATCCAAGTAATAACGTTGGTTCTATATAGGATAAATTTAGACTATATAGGACGAGATGTATATTTTAGCGATTCAGAAGTTTATTGGAATAACACATTACAGCTACTTCGCGGTCAAAAACTCACTGGATACGGAACACAAGTGGGATATGCGTATTTCTGCGCATTAATAGAGTTACTTTCACCTTTTTATAGTGTCTTATGGCTGAATATATCTAATGTTTTAATTGTTGATATTAGTGTATTAATCTTGTGCATTATAATATATGAAGATAATCATAACCGAAGTAATATTAAATTATTCGCAGAAATATGCTTATTTAATCCATTAATTATATATTCTTTATTGAGAAATATGAAGGATGCACTTTTTTTATTTATCATAGTGGTAATCATACTTTTATACACAAAAATAAAAAGAAATCGAAAGTGGATATACATTATTCCTATTATCATACTAACGATTGTTGTTTCTACAATAAGACCTTGGGGATTTTTAATTATGCCTGTTTTAGCAATAGATGGGTTTTTATCAAGTGATATAGGAAGTCCAAAGAAACGGCTAATCATAACCATAATTATTTTAACTCTTTTTATTATTGTACTTAAGGCCACTTCTTTATGGGATCATGTCTTACTTTGGGAACCCATTGTTATAGAAAGAGCAAGTAAGCTGTCAATGATTGAAATAATAAGTGCTCCAATAAAGATTCTTACAGGCCCAGGTCCCTATAGGTCTTTTTTTGGAAATGATTATTTTTTATACACCACAACAGTAGGAAATATAGCTAGTGGCATAGGATCGATTGTTTGGTGGATGGCTATTAGCACTATGTTAGCTAATATAAAGAGTTTTAGAATAACAAAATGCAATCTGACTGTTCTGTTGGTATGCTTAATGTTTTTGGGAATATATTCAATGCAATATGGAGGAAGCTTAGAACTTAGATTTAGAGGAGTAATTTATATCCTATTTGCGGCTATGTTCTTTAGTGGGTTAAAAAAACATATCAAAGTGACGCCTGTTTCAGTTTTAATATTCATTATTGCATTGCCTGTCGGGACAATATTAAGTGCGTGATTTATCATTGTAGTTAGAATTAATGATGCAGTTCAAAAGAAAGTGGTCATTATGGATCTAATAAAAAAAGTATATCAATCAAGAGTGTTCAAGAATGGTTTATGGTTAACAATATTGCAAATTGTGAACACAATAGCACCTATGCTTACAATACCATATATAACGAGGGTATTAGGTGCATCAAAGTATGGTTCCTTTTCAATTGCCTTGAACTTAATATATTATATACAAGTCGTTGTTGAATATGGTTTTGCTATGACTGGTGCTAGAAAGGTAGCACTTGCAAAAACACAAAAAGAAATAGATAAGATATATAGTTCTATATTATATTCAAGAATAGTACTGACAATAATATCCGTATTTTTTTTAGTGGGATTTACTGTATTGGGCGGTTATGATCAGAATACTGTTATATGTATGGTTATTTTGTTCTTAATTGTTTTTGGAACAACAATTCAGCTAACTTGGCTATTTCAAGGGATGCAGGAGATGAAGCCAATAACAGTGATAAGTTCCATTTCTAGAATTATTTCATTAATCTCGATATTCCTATTTGTAAAGACAGAAAATGATCTATATCTGTATTGCTTTTTATATTCTTTAACAAATGTTATTTATGGAATTGTCGGCCATATTATCGCAAGAAACAAGTATCATATAAAAACAATACATATATCGTTGAAAAATATACTTAATGAATTAAGAGATGGGTGGTATTTATTTACTTCTTCTGCAATGTCAAAAATATTTGGGAATATTGGTATTACAGTTTTGGGATTAGTAACAGTAGAATATGAAGTAGGAATTTACTCAGCAATTTCCAAAATAACCTCTGTTGCTATTCTTTTGTTTTTACCCGTTAGTCAGGCATTGTTTCCATATATAAGTAAAGTGTTTGAGACGTCAAAAACTGATGCTTTAAAAATAATTAAACTAGTGTCTATATCCACTGTTTTTGTATTCTCACTAGGAGGTCTAGTTATTTTCTTATATAGAGACTTAATAGTCGAGATTGCTTTTGGAAGTGAATATTTAAAATATTCACTTCTATTATTACCTCTATTAATTTGGATGATTACTTCGATTATTAATAATTTTTTAGGAATTCAAATCCTTGTTGCGAGTGGTCATCAGAAAGAATATAGCAAAGCTTTTACAGTTAGTATGTTGTTTTTGGTTATATACAATTTGATTCTGATCGGTAAATTTATGATGTATGGTGTGGCTACAGCACAAGCATTATCTGAGATTACATTAACTATAATATTAATAAAAAGTATAAGTAAAATATATAGAAAATCCAATAAAACGAACGAAAATATATGCTAAAGAATAAAGGACTTAGAGGGAAAATATATGAAAAAAATAATGACTGTATTTGGAACAAGACCAGAGGCTATAAAAGTATGTCCACTTATAAATGAATTAAAAAAAAGAAAAAACATAGATGTAATAGTATGTGTGACAGGTCAACATAGGCAAATGTTAGATCAAGTTTTAAATACTTTTAATGTACAGCCGGACTACGATCTGAATTTAATGAAAAATAAGCAAACATTATTCGATATTACTATCGGTATTTTGGAAGGAATAAAAAATATTATCAAAGTTGAACAACCTGATGTTGTTCTTATTCATGGTGATACAACAACAGCATTCGCCACTGCATTAGCTTGTTTTTACTTACAAACTCCGATTGGTCATGTTGAAGCTGGACTGAGAACCTATAATATTTATAGCCCTTATCCTGAAGAATTTAATAGACAAGTAGTTTCAATAATATCGTCTTATAACTTTGCACCAACGCAATTAAGTCGTGAGAACTTAATTAGTGAAGGCCATAATCCAGAAAGTATATATATTACTGGCAACACAGTAATCGATGCTATGGAACATACTGTTACGGCAAATTATAATCATCCAGAACTAGACTGGATCGGAGATAGCAAAATGATATTTATTACGGCTCATAGAAGGGAGAATCTCGGTGAGCCCATGAGGCATATGTTTCGGGCAATTAGACGTGTTTTAGATGAGCATGTAGATTGTAAAGCGATTTATCCTATCCATATGAATCCCTTAGTAAGAGAGATTGCTACAGAAGAATTAGGAGAATGCGATAGAATTCATATTATTGAACCGTTAGATGTATTGGATTGTCATAATTTTGAAGCGAGATCTTATCTATGCCTTACTGATTCGGGAGGAATTCAAGAAGAATGCCCTTCTTATGGAGTGCCGGTTTTAGTTATGCGAGATACTACAGAGCGTCCAGAAGGAGTAAATGCAGGAACACTTAAGCTTGTCGGCACTGACGAGGAAACCATATACAAAAATTTTAAATTACTACTTGAAGATAAGGACTATTATAATACAATGTCTAATGCCTGTAATCCATATGGTGATGGAAAAGCATGTAAGCGGATTGCAGATATTCTCGAATATGGAGTTTACGAACCTTGGAAGCCTGAAAAATAGGTGGTTAACAAATCACTGAGAGTTTAAAGCCACTATCTTAATATATGTCCTTATTTATAGAATTCTAAAGAAAGTCGTTTGGTATGCCAAACTGTACTGGCTTTCAGAGAATGATGCACTACTGTAATGTAGATAGGTGAATAAGCGAAGCCTGATTCTGTAGATAGATTTAATCGAATATCCAAAGATTTGTGAGGTCGAATCAAGCCTCCAAATTTAATCAGTAAAACTGAAAAGGAGTTGTTCCTGGTTCTATAAAATAAGGTGTGGTCTGAATCTGTAAGGACGTAAATTTAGTATGGTCTCAGACCACATTCCAGATTTATAGGACGTAAATCATGAGTGGTGACGACTGGATCTAGCCGATCCGTCTGTCACCACTTTTCCTTTTTCCAGGAATCGGCCGGTATCTTCAGGCTCTCATAAACCGGATCTGCCGCATATGCGGCCTGCTTTCTGGGCACATACAGGAGCCGGTTGCGGAACCGGTCGAAGTTCTGGTATCCATTTCCTGTGTTCTCCACAAGTTTGATCACACGGTTCTTTAATTTGAAAACAATCTTGCGTTCAAAGCTGACAATTGCCAGAGCCACTAAGCATCTACTGTATTAAAAGGCATAGTACCCCCTTTCCCCCAAAAATCGCTTATAAATTCAGGCTGTTATGTATT
>Ga0209694_1002181_pt1 | contig 17099 bp, 20 predicted proteins | sample GluameincwithD2O_FD_187499 | JGI IMG/M metagenome (GOLD analysis project Ga0209694, IMG submission 187499) | Mouse cecum microbial communities from Vienna, Austria - Glucosamine amended microcosms incubated with D2O (SPAdes) (version 2) | ecosystem: Host-associated > Mammals > Digestive system >... | reverse complement strand
TCCACGCACTACATTCCATTGCTGACACGGCCTGGAAAAACGGACAATCTCCTCTCGATGCTATATTGGCGCTCGTCTAAACTGACGGGCTATATCTTCGCATCCTTTGTTTTCGCTGAATAGTTACCGGAGCCTTCTTTCTGCCTATCGATGTTAAACGTGAAACGGCGAAGGGTCTTTTTTTCTGAATCGGAAAAGGCAGGTCGGCAATATCTTTACAAAGTACAGTAATACCCCAATTTGTAAAGTTGGAAAAGAAAAACAGACGGATGCCGGCCTGTCAGTTGTCTGTATAGCCTGCTCCTGAACAGGAGGAAGAGCCGTCCTGCCGTTTTTTTTATTCTCAGGATTTCCAGTTTTCTTGCCGTTCTCGATGTGCCTGCATAACTTTGCATAGGCTCTCCCAGCTGATGCAGAGTGCGCAGGGACGATTCGGTCTTTTCCAGAAAAGACGTGCTGCTGTCTACGCCGCCGTGTACCAGTGCGTTTCCCGAATGGTAAATGGAAAAATTTTCACGTTCCAGCATCAGGCCCAGCAAGGCGTCTTCGTATCCGTATTCTGTGCAGCGCTCGTCGAACGAAACCTTGTCAAAAACCTTTCGGTTTATCATAATGTTGAAAGTCGTGAAACACCCGAAGGGGTGCGCCTGGCGGTATGAGATGGACCGGCGCGGGTCGGCAGCTTTCTCGTAGGTATAGCGCAGTTCACATCCCGGGGGAGGAGGTGAGGCCGGAGTTTTCAGCGATCCGCATATAATGTCCGCTTTGTCGCGGTCGTTCCAATAGCTTAGAACAAAATCTTTGCTACAGATTTCCGCGTCACAGTCTATAAACACCAGGAACTCGAACGATGCCTGTCTTGTCAGAAAATTGCGGATAGCCGCGCGGCCCATATTTTTTTTCAGTTCAATATAGCGGCAACCTGCAATTTGAGATAGTGCAAGGCGGTTTGTGCTCTTCAGGGTTTCGTTGGTCGAGGCATCATCGGTCACAACAATTTCAAAATCGAACCGGGGATTTTCCTGCCGTTTTACGGCAACGGCCTGCTCGGAAAGTCCGCGTACCAGTTCCGTACAATTATAATTGAATACTGGGATGAGAAAGGAAATCATGGGACTTGAATTATAAAATGTATGTGGCAAAATTACAACAAAATTACGAAAAAAGGTTTTTAATTCTTCCCTTTCGCTGAAAAACGGGTGAATTTTAGGACTTTAAGCTGGTGAAATTTTTTTTATTGCTGAAAAAGTTATACCTTTGCGCCGTGTTAGTCGGAGCGACAGTCTTTGACTGCTATTGTAAGTTTTTTTAATTTAAGTTTTATGTTACAAGAAAAAGCCGGAGAACTTGCCGGAAAAATTTGGCAAGTTCTCAATGAAAACGGACAACTTGCCGGTAAGGATCTCAAAAAAGCAACGAAAGCAAAGAACGAGAAGGATTTGTATCTCGGTTTGGGTTGGCTGTTGCGCGAGGACAAGATTCAGACATCCGAAACAGAGAAAGACATCCTTGTTTGCCTGAAATAAGATCAGACAGACATATACTTGAAACGAAAGGCCGTACTGCAATGAAGGCAGATACGGCCTTTCGGCTTGTATACAATTATGGGGCATCCTGACAAACGCAAAAGGATTGGTGGCAGGTTTCTGCAAATGTATTTTTTCGAAAGGAGATATTTCGGTAAAAAATCGTATCTTTGCAGAGATTTAATAATCTACGGAATGCTCAAAAAAAGAATAAAGAATTGGCATGTTCCCCATGGGCAGGAACTGACAGATTTGGATAAGAGAATCCTTGACTTTCAAAATAGGGGAGAGCTTGTCCCCACCCGCCGCCTCATCAAGACACCCGAACAAATCGAAGGCATCCGTCGCTCGGGAGTTGTAAACACGGGAGTGTTGGATCTCCTTGAAAAGGAAATACATGCCGGAATGAGCACCGCTGAGATAGACCGGCTGGTTTATGACTATACAACCGGTCACGGTGCCATACCTGCTCCGCTCAATTATGAAGGTTTTCCGAAAAGCGTATGTACGAGCATAAATGAAGTGGTTTGTCACGGCATACCTTCTGAGGACGAAATTCTGGAAGAAGGTGACATCATCAATATTGACGTATCTACCATCCTGGACGGCTATTTCAGTGATGCCTCCCGCATGTTCATTATTGGCAAGACCTCTCCTCGGAAAGAAAAACTCGTGAAGGTTGCCAAGGAATGTCTGGATGTCGGAGCCTCCGCTGCCCGTCCGTGGGGATTTGTGGGCGACATAGGAAAGGCCATTGCGCAGCATGCCCATAAACACGGATTCAGTGTGGTGCGTGATTTGTGTGGTCACGGTGTGGGGCTTGAATTTCATGAAGATCCGGAAGTAGACCATTATAATACACACCGTAAAGGCATGTTGCTGGTTCCCGGCATGGTCTTTACGATAGAGCCCATGATCAATATGGGCGACTGGCAGGTCTTTATAGATGAAGAAGACGGCTGGACCGTCGTGACGGAAGACGAACTGCCTTCCGCACAATGGGAACATACGTTCCTGATGACGGAAAACGGATTGGAGATTCTGTCACACTGATTTTTCTATATTCCGATGCTTAGGTTTTACAGATTATGAGTCATATAAATATTCTTGCCATAGAATCCAGCTGTGACGACACTTCGGCCGCCGTCATGCGCGATGGCATCCTGCTTAGCAACGTGACAGCCGGACAGGCCGTGCATGAGGCCTACGGCGGTGTTGTTCCCGAGCTGGCATCCCGTGCCCATCAGCAGAATATCGTGCCGGTGGTAGATCAGGCTCTCAGGCAGGCCGGTGTTGATAAAGAGGAACTGTCGGCTGTTGCGGTCACATTGGGACCTGGCCTGATGGGTTCTTTGCTGGTTGGGGTGTCTTTTGCCAAGGGGCTGGCCGCTTCGTTGGGGATCCCGCTCATAGAAGCCAATCATCTGCAAGGTCATATTCTCGCTCACTTCATTCGAGAGGCCTCGGACGAATATCCGGTTCCACCGTATCCTTATTTGTGTCTGCTCGTGAGCGGAGGCAATTCACAGATCGTAAAAGTGTCTGCCTATAACCGTATGGAGATTCTGGGGCAAACCATTGATGACGCGGCCGGGGAGGCCATGGACAAATGTTCCAAAGTGATGGGATTGGGCTATCCCGGAGGTCCTATTATCGACCGCCTGGCGCGGAAGGGTAACCCCGAAGCCTTCCAATTCAGCAAGCCCAACATTCCGGGACTTGACTATAGCTTTAGTGGCCTGAAGACGTCTTTTCTCTATTTTTTACGGGACCAGCTTGAAAAGAATCCCGCTTTCATAGAGGAGAACAAGGAGGATCTGGCAGCTTCGCTGGAAAAGACTGTTGTGGACATTCTGATGAAAAAAATGAAAAAGGCGGTAAAGGAAACCGGAATATGTCATGTCGCTTTGTCGGGAGGCGTATCGGCCAATACCGGATTGCGGGAAGCGTTCAGGGCACAGGAGAAAGCCGGAAACTGGAAAATCTATATTCCCAAATTCAGCTATACCACAGACAACGCTGCGATGATTGCCATTACGGGATATTATAAATATATAGATGGTGAATTTTGTCCGCTCGAAAAGAGCGCCTATTCCCGGACCATTATTTGATAACAGAAAATACGAACCATAAAAATAAGATACAGAAACCTATGGAATTAGACCTGAAACTCGTAAGTAAAGAAATCAACGAAATGTTGTGGCGGGACCACAAAACTCTTTGTACGGCCGAAAGCTGTACGGCCGGTCGTATTGCCAGCGTTATAACTGCTGTGCCGGGAAGTTCCAACTATTTCAAAGGCGGCCTTATCTGCTATGCAGACGAAGTGAAAGAAGAAATTCTGAAGGTGGATCCGGTTGTTATCGAAGAGAATACGGCTGTGTGCGAGGAGGTTGTGCGCCAGATGGTTGTTGGTGCCAATAACTTGTTTCATACGGACTATGCCGTTGCTATCAGCGGATTTGCCGGTCCCGGCGGTCCGGACGGAGGCAAAAGCGGGGTAATTGTCGGAACCATCTGGATTGCGGTAGGCAATAGCGACCGTATTGTGACCCGCATGATTGAAGAGGACAATGGAAGAGATAAAAACCTTGCTTCGGCCACGAAACTTGCCATGCATATGTTACGCGACTATCTGAAGGAATGCGTACAGGAAGAAGGTACTGAGCAATCCTAATATTTTTTAGGGGAAATGTTTGGGTTATAAAAAATTATAATTAACTTTGCACCCCGTATGCGGGAGTACCCCGAACAAAATACAGATAGAGAAATTAATAAAGAGAGATAGCAATGTCTAAGATTTGTCAAATTACAGGAAAAAAAGCCATGACAGGCAACAATGTTTCGCATTCGAAGCGCCGTACAAAGCGTACGTTTGACGTAAACTTGTTTACTAAAAAATTCTATTATGTGGAGCAGGACTGCTGGATTAGTTTGAAAATCAGCGCGGCAGGCTTACGCATGATCAATAAGGTGGGACTTGATGCTGCGTTGAACAACGCGGTTTCCAAGGGATATTGCGACTGGAAAAACATTAAAGTAATTGGCTAATAAGTAGGAACAATGGCTGGAAAGAAAGCAAAAGGCAATCGTGTGCAGGTAATTCTTGAATGCACCGAAATGAAAGAAAGCGGGCTGCCCGGAACTTCTCGGTATATTACGACCAAGAATCGTAAGAATATGCCTGAACGTCTGGAGTTGAAGAAATACAACCCGATTCTTAAAAAAATGACTATCCACAAAGAAATCAAATAAAACCTGAGTCATGGCAAAGAAAACAGTCGCAACGCTCCAGACCGGTAAGACGGACGGACGCTCCTATACCAAAGTAATCAAGATGGTGAAAAGCCCCAAGACCGGCGCTTATATCTTTGATGAGCAGATGGTACCCAACGAAGCCGTAAAGGACTTCTTTAAGAACTAAGAATTTAAAGCATTCTGTAAATATTAGCATAAACCCTCCCAAACCGGAGGGTTTTTTATTCCGGAAAGGAAGAAACTGTCATTTTTTTTATGTAAGTTTGCAACAAAGATTTCACTATGGGCTTTTTCAGCATTTTCACAAAAAAAGAAAAAAAACAAGTACTGGATAACGGACTTGAAAAAACCAAGAGCAGCGTCTTCAACAAACTGGCCCGCGCTATTGCCGGAAAGTCGAAAGTTGACGATGAAGTGCTGGATAACCTTGAAGATGTTCTGATAAGTTCAGATGTGGGAGTCGAAACCACCGTGGAGATTATTCGCCGGATTGAAGAAAGGGTGGCAAGAGACAAATATGTCGGGACGTCGGAATTGCATAAAATTCTGAAAGAGGAAATCACATCGTTGCTGACCAAGAGCGGAAATGACGATGAGGAGGGGTTTGACATTCCCGATAGAGACCGTCCGTATGTAATTATGGTGGTCGGCGTGAATGGAGTGGGTAAGACAACTACAATAGGGAAACTGGCCTATCAATTCCAGAAATCCGGGAAAAAAGTCTATTTGGGGGCCGCCGACACCTTCCGTGCCGCTGCCGTGGAACAGCTTTGCATCTGGGGAGAACGGATCGGTGTTCCCGTAGTGAAACAGCAGATGGGCAGTGATCCTGCCAGCGTAGCCTTTGATAGCGTTAGTTCCGCCAAAGCAAACCATGCCGATGTTGTGATTATAGATACGGCAGGACGTTTGCACAACAAAGTGGGCCTGATGAATGAACTTACCAAAATCAAGAACGTGATGCGGAAAGTCGTACCCGAGGCTCCGGATGAGGTTCTTCTCGTATTAGACGGTTCTACCGGACAAAATGCCTTTGAACAGGCAAAGCAATTTATCAAAGCTACGGAAGTTACCTCTTTGGCTGTTACGAAATTGGACGGGACGGCCAAAGGCGGTGTCGTGATCGGTATCTCCCATCAGTTGAAAGTTCCTGTCAAGTATATCGGGTTGGGAGAAAAAGTTACAGATCTGCAACCTTTTAACGGAAAGGATTTTGTGGAGTCTTTGTTTAATGACAGTAAGAACTTATAGGGAGAATCCTATGAAGAAACATTCTGTTGACATCATAACCATGGGCTGTTCCAAGAATCTTGTAGATTCGGAACAGTTGATGAGACAATTCGAGGAAAAAGGTTTTACGGTCTACCACAATCCCGAGTGTACGCACGGAGATGTTGCCGTTGTCAATACCTGTGGTTTTATAGGTGACGCGAAGGAGGAAAGTATCAATATGATTCTTTCTCTTTGTGAATTAAAAGAAAAGGGGGATCTTAAGTATTTGTATGTCATGGGGTGCCTGTCCGAGCGCTATCTGAGCGAGTTGCAGGCGGAAATACCTCAGGTGGACAAATTTTATGGTAAATTCAATTGGAGTCTGTTGCTCGAAGAACTTCATTCCTCTTTTAACAAGGCAATAAAAAACGAGCGCGTGCTGACAACTCCTTCCCACTATGCCTATATAAAGATCTCTGAGGGGTGTGACAGAACATGTTCCTATTGCGCGATTCCTATCATAACCGGCAAGCATCAAAGCCGTCCGATAGAAGACATACTGGACGAGGTACGAAGCCTGGTTCAGACCGGAGTGAAAGAATTCCAGATCATCGCCCAGGAACTGACATATTATGGGCTGGATCTATACAAGGAGCAACGGTTGCCCGAGTTGATTGAACGGATGGCTAAAATCCAAGGAGTTGAATGGATAAGACTTCATTATGCATATCCCACCCATTTCCCCATGGATCTGTTGCGCGTTATCCGGGAAAACGACAATGTCTGCAAATATCTGGATATAGCGTTGCAGCATATCAGCGATCCCATTCTTGAACGTATGCGCAGGCATATCAGCAAAAGGGAAACATTGGACTTGCTTGAAGCCATGCGGAAGGAAGTGCCGGGAATTTGTATTCGTACCACTTTGATGGTAGGTTTCCCCGGCGAGACAGAAGAAGATTTCAACGAACTGTTGGATTTTGTGCGTACAGTCCGTTTCGATCGTATGGGAGCCTTTGCATATAGTGAGGAGGAAGGTACATTTGCCGCCGACAATCACAAGGATGACGTTCCCCAAGAGGTAAAGCAGAGACGTCTGGATATCCTGATGTCTTTGCAAGAGAACATCTCGGCCGAAGTGTGCGCGTCCAAAATAGGGAAGACGTACAAAACGGTTATTGACCGTATAGAAGGCGAATATTACATAGGACGTACTGAATTTGATTCCCCCGAGGTTGATGGGGAGGTTCTGGTTCCCGTAGCCGGAAATACTCTTCAGGTTGGCGAGTTTTACAATATATCCGTAACCCATGCCGATGAATATGATTTGTACGGTGCAGTAGAAAACACTTAAACAATTTTCTCTTGAATAATAAAGATTTCATAAGTGCCATGGCATCCCGTCTGGATATGGATGCGAAAGACGTACAAAGAATTGCCGGCTCATTTATTGCGGAACTGGCCGAAAACTTATGTGACGGAGATTCTTTGGCAATACAGGGATTCGGAAGTTTTGAAGTCAGAAAAAAACTGGAGCGCATTGTTGTCAATCCCACAACGAAACAAAGAATGCTGGTTCCTCCCAAATTGGTTTTGTCTTTTAAAGCCAGCCAAATTCTGAAAGATAAACTGAAACTCTGAAGAATCTTCTTTCCATGGAAAAAAAATTACAGCTACAGGATTTGATCGACATTATTGCGGATAAAGAAAAACTGACCAAAAAGAAATCAGAAATTTTTATCCGGACTTTCTTCGATGTCATCAGTCAGGGACTGGAACAGGACAAGTTTGTCAAGATCAAAAATTTCGGCACCTTTAAGTTAGTAGCTGTCGGAGACAGGGAAAGTATAAATATCAATACCGGGGAAAGATTCCAGATCAATGGACATTCCAAAATAACGTTCGTGCCGGAAAGCGGACTGAAGGATCTGGTGAATCGTCCGTTTTCACATTTTCAGACGGTTGTAATTAATGAAGGAACCGATATTGATGCCTTGGAACTTGTGAATGGCGAAATGAAAGAGCCGGAGGCATCTGGGCTTGATAAGGATGACGAATTACAGTCAGAGTCAGTCGCTTTTACAGAATCCGTTATCCCAGATAAAGAAAACGAGGAAAATCATTCTGAAGAGGAAACTTGCCATGTGGAAACTGAACAATCCGAAATGGATAATTCAGAGGCAGAGACCGTGGAAGAGCCTGAAATCCCAGTCTCTTCTGAGGCCGATGACATCATTCGTGAGGATATTGCTGTTCCTGAGATAGAGGCGAACGCAGAAACACCTGCTTCCCAGTCGCATACGATTTCTGAGGAAGATTGTCCGAAAGAAGATTTGCTTTCATCGGAAAATCAGCCGGAAGAAAAACGCCTGAACTATATATATACGGAAAAGAAAGTACGCCGGGAGACAAACTGGTGGAAAGTCGTTGCCATTCTGCTTGTTGTTTTTATTCTGATGGTTCTCAGTTATTTTGCCGGATATTATCGGCTGTTCTGCCCTTGCGAGATGATGCATTACGGCATGCAGCCTGAAGTATCTGTCTCTGATACCATCGTACAGCAGAAGTCGCAGACCGTGAAAAAACAAACAGACACAATTCGGACAGATACGGTAAATCAGCAAATTGCAAAAGATATAGTTCCGGAAACAGATGAAAAGACCGAGAGTAAGAAAGATACTACGCCGCTCAGTCCCTCTACATCTTTCCGGCAGATAAAAGGGGGAAAATATGCCATAATCGGTACGCGCGACACTTATACGGTTGATAAGGGGGAAACGCTCCGTACCATAGCCGAGCATGTCTATGGAAGTAAAGGATTTGTTCAATATATCATTGTGCATAACAATATCAGCGATCCCGACTACATAAAAACAGGAACCGTGATCCAATTGCCCGAACTTGAAAGGCGTTCTTCGTCTGAATAGATTCTTAGGAGCAAGAGGGTAAAAGCAAGGATTGAAATACAAATATTGAGTAATATTAGTTTTGTAATTAATTTACAGAAACTTAGAAATCATACGCTTTTTTTGTAAAAAAGATAATGTTAAATTCTCGATGCGAAATGGCTTTGTATTCGGGAAAAAGGGTATCTTTGCAGTATGATTGAACTGTCCCGACACATCGAAAATCTGTTGTTGAAGCACAATTGTGTGATAGTCCCCCAGTTGGGAGGATTTGTTACTCAATATGTGCCCGCGCGATATATTTCTGAAGAACAGATATTTTTGCCCCCTTACCGCAGCGTAGGTTTCAACCCGCGTCTGAAACACAACGATGGTCTTTTGATACAATCTTACATGCAGGCCTATGATACGAGCTATCCTGAAACAATCAGATTGATAGAGGAAGCCGTGGCGCAGGTAAAGGAGCAGCTTCAGGCTTCCGGAGAGTTTGAACTCAACAACATTGGGAAACTCATTCTCCGTATAGACGGAAGTTATGACTTCTCTCCCTGTGAGGCTGGTGTTGTTTCTCCCGAATTATATGGTTTTGACTCGTTCTCCATACAGGCTGTTGCAACAGTTGGTTCGTCTGGAAAGACGGTTCCTGCAACAGACGAGGTAATACGGGGCAATTCAAAAAGAAATTATACATTGAGCATCAGCAGGGAACTTGTCAATTATGTAGCTGCTGCTGTATGTGCCGTATTTTTCTATTTTCTTTGGGCAACTCCCACGGTGAATATAACCAATACCAGACAGAACGAGGCTTGCAGTATTATACCGCATCTGCCTGAAGTATCTTCCGGTGTACCTAAAGCCATACAGCCTGTCAATCGGAAACCGGTTGTAAACAAGGAACAAAATTTCAAAGCAACAGATGATAGAGAGGAGGAGAATCATGCTATGCTTACCAGTGAGAAGAGTATGGTTCCTGCTCAGGAAACATATACCATCGTATTGGCCAGTTCCATTGCCCGGAAAGGTGCGGAGACCTACATTGAGCAATTGCGTGGAAGGGGCTATCAGCATGCCCGGATCAGTATTGAGAAAAAAATGATCCGCGTTATTTATGATAGTTTTCAAACAGAGGAAGAAGCATATAAAGCGCTGAATGAATTGCGAAAAGACAAGAATTTTGCAGAGGCTTGGGTGATGGAACTTAAAGAATAGCCTTTCTGTAGATCAGTTTGTCTCTTCACGCAGATTTTCTTCCGGTCATAATTTCAAAATAAATTGTCCATGAAACGTATTCGCTGCCCGAAGTGTGACAATCCTATAATCTTTGACGACACCAATTATACTTCAGGGCAGACACTGATATTTGAATGTGAGGCATGTCGCAAGCAATTCAAGATTCGTACGGGCTTGTCTCAAAAGCAGGAAGTGCCGCAGCAACCTGCCTATGGCAACCTTGTCGTGATTGAGAATGCTTTTCACTATAAACAGGAAATACCTCTTTGTGCAGGTGAAAATATTGTCGGTCGTTTCGTCAAAGGGACAAAAGCCAATGCGGCTATAAAAACAGTTGACCCAAGTATAGACACAACGCATTGCATCATAACGGTCAAACCTGGGAAGGGCGGGAATAAAACACAATATATTCTTCAGGATGCACCTTCCGGAACAGGAACCTATCTGATGAATAACATTCTGGGAGACAGGGACCGCGTACAGATACAGGATGGAGCCATCATAACGATTGGGGCGACTACAATGATTCTGCGGACCGGGGAAACAGAAGATTGAACACCGGCGCGTAATAAGAAGCCGACATGTTTGTGGGGCAAGAGATGGGACAATGGGGAGCCGAAAACTTTTTTGTGAGATGCCTTCATTGGCTTATAGCATATCTGTAAAAGTGTATTGTCTTACGGAAGATAAAGGACCTTTTGGGCGTTCTAAGGGCTGTTTTGCGAGCCATCATAGTCAGAAGACTGGAAATGTATGTATAGGGATATTATTTGGGGTCAATCCGAAATGCCGGTGTATATGTTCAAACCGTTGGGTGGAAGTGTTAAAGTTCAGGCGTAGAGTTTGACGAGTCGAAAGATGAAGAAATTACGGTCACGGACACCACGCATCTGTGAGCGGAATATTTTGACTTTGAAGTTGAAGGCTTCGGCAGATGCGTTGGTGGAGCGTTGTCGGAAGGAATTGAGTATCGTCGGTGCGTGCTTCTTGAATGTCTTGATAACAGAGCGGAAGTATATGTTGCCCAAGGCCATTACTTTCTCATACCATTTATTCATCTTTCGCAATGCCTTTGTCGGGTAGATTTTCTGATTGAATATGCGGCGCAGTTCCATCGCAAGATGGTAGGCGTCTTTCAGTATCGGATAATGCCTGAACAGGATGTTGGCGCGATGAAGCTGTATATCAGTCTATTTGTTTTGAGCCATCATCAGGGTGTGCTTGCTTCGGGCAAGTATTTCGGCTTGTGTCCAATAAATCTAATCGGAGAGATAGTTGTTATTTTTATCTTGCATTATAAGAGTGTGTAGTGCCTTGATTATTACTACCTTTGTAGAAAAAAACAAAAATTATTTGCGTTTATGAAACTTTCGGGGCTAAATATGGGCTTAATATGCACCTAACGAGGCAAAGTAAACAACATAAACGAAGTATGACAGACCAACCAACTAACGAAAGGGATTTTGCCTCGCTTATAAAGGAGCACTCCCGAATCATCAACAAGGTCAGCTATTTCTATGCTACCGACAAATTGCCGTTTGATGACCTTCGGCAAGAAATCTATGTCAACATCTGGCTGGGATTAAAACAGTTTCGAGGTGACAGTAAAATATCTACATGGATTTATCGGGTAGCAGTAAATTCGGCACTCATGGCCTTGCGCTCGTCAAAACCAACTATAGAAACCGTGTCGGTTGATTTTGGGCTGCTCGACCTCTCTTCCGAGATTGACGATGCGCAAAAGGAAAATCTTCAAGTCCTACACTCGCTTATTAACAGACTGGAAAATATAGAGAAAGCTATCATACTTCTTTGGCTTGATGAGTATTCGTATGATGAAATAGCTGATGCACTCGGCCTTAAACGCAACACTGTTGCAGTTAAAATTCACCGTATTAAAGACAAACTTTCAAAACAGATGTAATATGCAACTCAATGAACTTAAAAAAAGCATGTCAACGCTTGAGCAGGTGCTCGCAAAGACAAACTCTGACATCAAGATAAATGTGTCAACCTCCCAACCTCCCAAACTGCCAGAACCAGGATACTCAAAAAAATCCGTCAAGGATTTGTATCCTGCATCATCCTCGCTATTGTTTTCACAGCAATGGCACTCGGCAACATAGCACCTCAATCCTTCCCCAACTATCTTAAAATTGGCATGGCTATATGCCTTGGCGTGGGTGCGGTCTGGTACATTTGCGTGTACTTCCAACTAAACCGTATAGATGTGGCGGCTCTCTCTCCTGCCAATCTATTTTCCAAGACTGCAAACATAAAACTGATGATGATTTCCGGAGAGGTGTTCTTCATAGTTTGCCTCGTCATCTTTTTTACACTCCTTTCCCAATCTTTTTGGAGTTATAACCAAACAGGTTTTTGGGCGATGGTTGCTACTATACTGTTTGCTATCGTTTACGGCATAGTCTATATGTGGCCGCAATACGTAAAACTGTTCCGTGACCTCAATTCCATAAAGGCATAAATCAGACTGTTCAACTCTCCAAGTAAGCCGCTCCCAATCCGGGCGGCTTTTTTATATCGTCAAACAACAAGAAAACAAAGGCAATTAAATATAACTAGTGCTCCTTAAAAATCTTATAATCATTACTTTGGTTAGTCTTAAAATTCAAGAATAGTACACAGTGACGGTCATATATACATTGTAAATCAGCTATTTAATTCGACATGTAATATCACGGCCAAAGAGTTTTTATCCGAGGTCGCGGACAAATTCTTTGCGGTGACGGTAACAACGGATTTTCTGTAATAGATTACGGATGGGCTGAATCAGTGCGTACCAATAAAGTGTAGCTCCGAAAGGGCGTTCTCCCATACTGTTTGTAGATTTCCTCAACAGGATGACCGGAATGATCAGGGCGAAAGCGAGCAATAGCAGGAAGGCGGCGTCCGTGTACAGGAGCGGGTGGGGGAATACCGGTGTTTCTATGAATGTGGTGGTTCTGAGAGCAACGTAGCAGATAGTTGAAAAGGTGAAAATCCATGTAAACCAGGAGGCACAACTCTCGCGCAGGCGGAACAGGCGTCCTCTGCCACTGATATGTCGGAGTGTCTTCTGGTGATAGATCCGTTCGTTTAGCAGGATGTGCCGTTGGGGGAGTTCTTGCCTTGTCATGGCCTCGTCATGCAATTCAGCGATGGTATTTTTCTGTCCGGACAGTGCATCTGTCAGAAGAGTCGCTTCCCCGAATGGAATGGCAAGACTTTTTGCAAATCCCTGCATTTCCATGAATCTGCTTTTCCGGATTCCTAAGTTGCACCCGTCTGCTCCGATGGCTTTGCCGTTTATGCCGGCGCGGAAGCAGCGTAGCTGATAGCGTAGGCGTTCATAGATGGCCCTTCGTGCGGTTCTGCTGTCATTGTTCAGATAGGTCGCATATCCGAGAATGAAATCCGTTCCGTCATTCATCCGGTTGCCTATATACCGCAGCCATCGGGTGCTTACCGGTTGACAGTCCGGCTCAGTCAGCAGGCACCATTCGGAACGGGCGGCGCGGATTCCTAATGTGATCGCCAATTTCTTCCGTCCGACATAGCGGGCGCTGGACGGAACAAAAGTATGACGCAAGTGCGTATAATTCTTTTCCAGACGCTTTAATACATCTGCGGTCTCATCTGTCGAAGCTTCATCTGCAACGATTACTTCAAAAGCCGGATAGTCCTGTTCCAGCAGCAGCGGCAAATTTTTTTCGAGAAAATGGGCCTGGTTGTGTGCGGGAAGTATGATGCTGATTTTAGGAAGCTCCTTTGAGGCGGTGTCCGTTTCGTGCGATCTCTTGTTTTTACAGTTAAGTAAGTAGGGAATAAGGTAGTCGCGCCAGCGGAACCGCCATAAGGCAATCAAGCTGATCAGCATTGTGGAGCACAATATGATGCAGGATATAAGGCATGAGTCCGGAGCGAGTGCGGACGGAAACAAAGACTGTGCATTCATGGTTTTTGGAAGAAGGATTGTCTGCGAAATTCTGCGCATGCAACGGCTGTAGCAACGGCTACGTTCAAACTTTCGCTTGTTTGTCGAGAGGCCGGATAGTTCGGGATGAAAAGGCGGTTGGTGATGAAACGTTCCGTCTCTTTGGAAATGCCGTTTCCTTCGTTGCCCATAACCAATATGCCATTGGTTGTGAGTTGTTCGTTATAGAGGTTATCTCCTTCCAGGAACGTTCCATAGACGGGAGTTCCTTCCGGCAGATTATTCAGGAAATCCGGCAGATTGACGTAGTGGATGCGTACACGTGCGATGGCACCCATTGTGGCCTGCACAACTTTTGGGGCAAAGGCGTCGGCCGTGTGAAGCGAACAATAGATGTCTTCGATACCGAACCAGTCTGCCAGCCGGATGATGGTTCCAAGGTTTCCTGGGTCTTGGACATCGTCTAAAGCGAGTGACAGGGTTTTCATGTTTGCCGCATCAGCTGGTGAAGGGGAGGCTCCTGTACATTCACGTCTGAATACAGCCAGCACATCGTGCGGACTTTTCAGCTGTGAGGCCTGCTCCAACTCTTTTGGGCTGATTTCCAAAACTTCCTCGGCTTCGATATGAGACCTCTTTGACAGATATTCAGCCGTTCCCGCCAGCAGACAACAAGTGAAATGGCCGGCCAGTTCCTCTGTTATTTTAGGGCCTTCGGCCAGAAAAACCTGTTCGGCATCTCTGTTTTTCTTTAGTGCCAGTGAGCGGATGTATTTTAATTTGTTCTTGCTTAGCATGAGGTTTGTGATAATGACAGGCAAAGGTACTCTTTTTAACGGAGAGAAGGGGGACTGACAAGGAGCATTTTTCTAAAGACGGTACTTTCCAAAAAAATACTGCATTGTAATTGGTTGCTACAATGCAGTATTTTTATAAGTCCGTCTACGGGGCTATATCTTTTTGTCTGGTAATCGTTATTCTTTTCCAGCTGTTGCCGTAGGACGTGCTATGCCGTCTTTTTCGCAACGTTTTTTCATGTGTTCAATGCGTTTTTGGGTTTCAGGATGTGAAGAGAACATTTTTTGTATGTAGCTCTGTTTGCTGCCGGATCCTCCTTCGAGGCTCATCAGTTTTTCAAATGACATGACGATGCCCCACGGATTCTTTCCTTTGGATACAAGAAAATCATAGCCGCAGTCATCGGCTTCGTTTTCTTGTTTTTGCGAAAATTTCGCACTGACGAGCGACTGCCCAAGAGTGCCGAGCTGTGACTCAGTCAGTGCTGCCGCTTTGCCGCCGGCAGAAGCCACTGCGTCTTTGAGAGCTCCTGTGAGCAATTCATTCTTGAAAGCATTCTTTGAGTGGCGCTTGAGCACGTGGCCTATTTCGTGGCCGATTACTCCAAGCAACTCGTCATCATTCATGATATCCATGAGCGAGGAAAACACCCGCACACTGCCGTCGGGGCATGCGAAAGCATTTACATCTACTACATTGTAAACCTTGAAATTCAAAGGTATGCCTTCGGCATCGGTAATGCCGGCAGTGAGTTTTCTCAGACGCTGTGTGTATGGATCGTTCTCAGGCAACACGGGATTGTGCTTGTCCATCCAATCTACAGACTCTTTCACATAATCTGCCATCTGGGCATCTGTAATGGTAAATGCCTTTACGGCTTTTGCGGTTCCGCCAATGGCTTTCGCTATGTTGAACTGTGAGTAGGCGGGACTGGTTGTGGCAAGAAACGCCGTAACCGTGAAAATTCTTAAAATAACTTTTTTCATATGATTCAAATATTGTAAATTTACGTTCGGCAAGCCATCCAGTGTCAGGCGATCCAATTTGGATCCTCTGATAGTGGTAAGGATTGTTTCCTGTTGCAAAGGTATAAAATCTAAAGCAAACAACCCTAAGTACGACATGACAAAAATTTGAAAATATCAAATTTCGGCTTGTAGAGAGGTCTGAGGAGAACATTTTCGATTTCTTCCAAACCATACTTTACCAGCGATTTGGCTCTCTTGCCGTGTTTCAATATTCTGACAGCTTTCACATTCATATCCTTATGTTCGCCAACGAGATACGCCCATACCAATGCCATGCAGACCATCGCCGTAAGACGTGCGATTCGGTCGATGTCGCGCAGGTGGGTGTCCTCGATATTGAATCCGGAGGATTTCATGGCGCGAAAGCATGTCTCAATCTGCCAGCGTTGTCTGTAGGTTGCCACAGCCGCTTCCGGACGGTTGTAGCAGATCAGGATTTGCAGTTCAGGCACACCATCGGAGTTTTTCAGCATGGCTCCGGCTATGTAGACATATTCACCTTTGAGCAAAAACAGCTTGTCGTAGACACGTTCCTGTCCGAGCCTGAGGCCGTGGAACAGATGCCATGCCCTGACATCTTCGGAGGACTTGGGATTACGCAGCCAAAAATTCTGCTTGATTCGCAGGTAGTATCGGATACGTCTGTTGTTAAGATACTCGCCCCACTGCTTTCCTACAAACTCGCGGTCGGCGACGAGGGAATCGATACACTCTGCACCGAACAGCCTTATAAATCTATCGATCAGCCGTGTCCGCTCTTTCCAATTGGAGTTGCCGCGTTTGTCAAGCATAGTAAAGAGCAGCGGAAATGCACCCCCCCTTGTATGTCACTCCAAGCATAAGGATATTGATGTTTACATCACCGAATTTCCAGTTGGTGCGGTCAAGGCTCAGAACCAGTCCTGTCTTGACTGGCAGAAGTACAAAAATCACTTTGGCTATAAGGTCAAGATTAAGTGCATATTCGGCAAGGAATCTCTGCAGACGGCGCAGGTTGGAATCACGCTCAACACCCGTAGGCATCGCCGACGCTATCTTGTGGAAGCTGACCGTCTGCACAATACAAAGGGCGTGAAGAACAAACGCAAGCAATTTTATGCGAGCCAAATTCATTACCGGGCCAAGATGCGCTTGCATAATCGGGACAATTTGATTAACTTTGTCGCAGTCCCTGGGAGTTATCGTAACTTTCATGGAAAAAGCGGCT
>Ga0209694_1002180_pt1 | contig 17104 bp, 14 predicted proteins | sample GluameincwithD2O_FD_187499 | JGI IMG/M metagenome (GOLD analysis project Ga0209694, IMG submission 187499) | Mouse cecum microbial communities from Vienna, Austria - Glucosamine amended microcosms incubated with D2O (SPAdes) (version 2) | ecosystem: Host-associated > Mammals > Digestive system >... | reverse complement strand
GGCAAAAGAAGGATAAAGGGCAAGGTCGAGATAATCATCGACAAAGGAACTGACAGTAGTGAAGACAGAATCCATCTCAATATGAGGGAAGAGAGAATGGAGCAGTGGCAAACGGCCCTGAATCGAGTTATAGTGTGTTTGGTAATTTTGTTTATTGATCATGAACATATTTTACCAAAAAAGGCACCTCATCCATTACGGATCAGGTGCCTCTTTTTATTTTTGGACTGTCAGAAATTTAACAGCCCCTTAAAGGTTTATTTGGGATTGATTGCTGAAAGCTTAATTAGTCAGCAACGTATGGCAGAAGAGCCATCTGACGAGCACGCTTGATTGCTGTAGCGAGCTGTCTCTGGTATTTAGCACGGGTACCAGTTACACGACGCGGAATGATTTTTCCGTTGGCGTTGATGAACCGTTTAAGCAGTTCAGTATCTTTATAGTCGATTTCCTTGATTTTATTCTTTGTGAAATAGCAGACTTTTTTGCGTCCCATGCGCTGTTTTTTGAAAGCCATGTAAAATTCTCCTTCCTAGAAAGGCAAGTCATCACTTGCGATGTCGAGTCCGTCTGAATCATCAAAACTGCTGTCAAAATCATTTGAAGAGCTTGAACTTCCAAATGGTGAAGCAGTGTTTGTGTTTCCAAATCCAGTGTTATTGGCTCCCTGATTGGAAGCAGATGGACTCTGATAACTGTTATAAGCTGGTGTGGAGCTGAATCCTCCACCATAGTAGCTGTCCTGTGAAGATGCGCTGTTAGAATTGCCCCAGCTGTTATTGCCGGATCCATACCCGCCGCCATTCGATTGAGAATAGCCTCCGTTCATGGACTGAGAGCCTTCATTGCGTGAATGTATAAAAGTGAAGTTATCAACAATAACTTCAAATGTATAAACACGCTGACCCTGCTGATTTTCATAAGAGCCAGTTGAAATGTGGCCGGTAATCGCAAAGCGATTTCCTTTATGAACATATTGAACAATTGTTTCAGCTGTTTTACCAAAAGCAACACAGTTAATAAAATCAGCGGTAGGCTGATTTGGCTGCTGATTGGCAGATTTTCTGCGATCTACGGCTAAGGTAAATCTGCAGATCGTCATCCCCGAATTCGTTGAACGTGGTTCAGGATCCCGGGTCAGTCTTCCGATAAGACAAACGTTATTCATTATCGTTTATCTCCCGACTACTTTTCTTCGTCTTTTTTGATAACCATGATGCGGATTACATTTGGGTTAATTCTGCAAAGACGCTGGAATTCTTCGATTCCTTCGTTGTCAGCTTTACAGTCCATTACTACGTAATGACCTTTTTTCATGTGATCGATTTCATAGGCAAATTCTTTTACACCCCAGTCATCAACATTTTCGATGGTACCGTTGTTTTCAAGAATTGGAGCAGTCAGTCTCTTCTGAAGAGCAGCTACCTGTTCGTTGTCTAAAGATGCGTTCACAATGTACATAACTTCATATTTTTTCATGCGTACACCTCCCTTTGGTCTAATGGTCCCAATTGATTAGGGACAGAGAGCAGATCGAAAATCTGCCTTCTAAAAATACCACATAGACCCCTTCTGAGTAAAGAAAAGATGCACTGAGATTTTTTTGATTCCTGAATCAGCTTAAATGATACAGAATGTAACTTTTTTCAGCTAAAAATCCACTGCTTTTTGTTGTTTGTTTCGATGCCTGTTTACACAGCTCTTCATTTTCATGCTCAATAATTCTTCGCCAGGCCCTTGCACTTTGTTTGATTGATGTGCTTCTGATTTTTGATTTTGTCCTATCTGCCGTTCGAATTTACCTTTCGGTTTGTAAATTCTGCTCGTAAAATTCTGTCGCTTTAATTCTACCGCCATAAACAGAGCGGATAATCTTAAAATTCTTTTATGAAGCGAACTTATCATCCAAAAGTGATAGAAATATCACAATAAATCAGCTTATCTTACTCAGATAACATACTTTCCGGGATCCCCAAATGAAAAGTTTTTCCAATAAGATACACTGAACTTGAAGAGGAAACCAGGAAGGGTGGCATGAACATGGGAAAAATAGTACTCAGACTTGACCGAATCATGGCGGATCGGAATATCTCACTCAATGAACTTGCCAGTAAAGTCGGTATCTCCAATGTGAATCTTTCAAAAATTAAGACCGGAAAAGTACGCGCCATCCGCTTTTCTACTCTGCAGGCTTTGTGTGAGGTTTTAAACTGTCAGCCGGGAGATCTTCTTGAATACGATCCCACTGAAAAAACCGAGTAGTTGCTCATGAATTAATATTGCTTCTTGTCAGACCAATTCACAGTAATAAGGAAAGCTTTAAAGCATCCTTTCAGCTTATGAACTGGTCTGATTTATGTTTTCAAGAATTTTGAAAGAAAATTTGTCAATATTTCAGTTTATCTGGACAAAATGCAATCTTTGACCTGTTATGATTCAATCGTATTCGATCAGATCCGAAATCCGTTGAACTTTGGATTACTGCCCTGTTAGAAAGTTCATTTTGAACCATTCGTTTTACAAATCTAAGGTATGTTTATACTGGGAAATACAGACAACGGAAGGATTTCGAATCCGAAAATGATTCAGGCTGAAAATTCGCCCGAATCATTTTTCTTTTCCACCTTACTTCACTTATCCACTCTTTCAATTCCTGATTTCCTGATCGTTTTGAGTAAATCATTTAATCAGAGCTTCGTCTTCGCTCAACCTTAAAGGGATAATTTTTTTATTTTTTTCGATATAAATTCGAAATCCAGAGGTCAAAAAGCCGTTATGGAATTGGTAATCCACCTGAAGATCCGTCCCTTTCAACAATGCAAGCCCTTTTAAAAAAAGCAACCTTACAATGTGATACGATAGCCACAGATAGAGGGATTAAAACATGAAAAACAAACTGACTCCTTTGGAGCTGAAGTGGATCCTCTATGATGTCGGAAACTCAGCATTTATTCTGCTTGTAACCACAATCATCCCAATCTACTTTAACCATCTTGCCCTGAGCGGCGGAATCGATGAAGAACAGTACCTGGCTTACTGGAGCTATGCCGCAAGCTTTGCAACTGTCCTGGTCGCATTCCTTGGACCGATTATGGGTACTGTGGCTGACTTTAAAGGCAATAAAAAACGAATTTTCTTACTGAATGCTATACTGGGCGCGCTTCTTCTATTCTGTTTGTGGATGCCGTCCAACTGGCTGGCCTTCCTGGTTCTTTTCGTCTTCGCAAGAGTTTTCTACTCTGTATCTTTAGTTGTATACGATTCGATGCTGGTAGATGTTGCTCCTGAAGAGGACCTCGATACTGTTTCTTCAAAAGGCTATGCCTGGGGATATATCGGAAGCGTTATACCATTTGTCATCTCATTAGTGATCGTACTGATGTATGACCAGATTGGCATCAGCTTTAATTTAGCAATGCTTTTAGCTTTTGCGATCAATGCAGTCTGGTGGTTCTTATTCACTCTGCCTATCGCTTTAGCCTATAAACAGAAACACTATGTCCCAAAAGAAGACCATGTCGCTAAACAGACATTCGCCCGACTGATCAGCACTTTTAAAAACATTAAAAGTCATAAAAAAGCTTTCCTGTTCCTGCTTGCCTTCTTTTTCTATATTGATGGCGTTTATACCATCATGGAAATGGCAACTGCTTACGGAACAAGTCTAGGTCTGGATCAGACTTCACTGCTGCTGGCTCTTCTGCTGACACAGATTGTAGCTTTCCCGGCAGCCATTACCTTTGGAATCCTCGCCAAGAAGTATTCCACTGAACTTCTGATCAAAATCGCAGTCTTTGCCTATCTGTGCATTGCGATTTACGCGCTGTTCCTTGATGACCTGACAGACTTCTGGATTCTTGCTGTTGCGGTTGGATTATTCCAGGGTGGAATTCAGGCTTTATCAAGATCCTATTTCGCAAGACTGATTCCAGCTAATGCAAGCGGTGAGTATTTCGGTATCTTTGATATTTGCGGTAAGGGTGCCAGCTTCCTTGGAACTATGATTGTTGGTCTGGTAACTCAGCTGACTGGAATTCAGAACATCGCAGTAGGATGTCTTGCTTTTCTGTTCCTTTTAGGATTAATGATCTTTTCTAAAGTGGCTAAAATGCCTGACGATACAGAATTTGCACAGGCTTCCTCTAAACAGAATTAACTTAGTGATTTACGCTTCCTGTGCTGGGAAGCGTTTTTCTTTGAGATCAAAACGGCTATTTTTGTTCGATTTGGTTCAAAGCAGGACGGAATACAAAATCGATAGAAAAAGCACGTACAAAATTTGATTGAACAATTATAATGGTTGTTATTCATGGCTGTTCTTTTTCATCGCGTGGAGTCTATGGCATCCATTAAAAGGTAAAAAGAATCACTCATGACAATTCAGTTCAACTCTGCTTTAATGTCTGATCCTAAGAGATCATTCATCCTTACGATCAAACAACCATAAAAAACACCAGAAGACTCTGATGGATCTGTTCTACAAAAAAACAGAAAAACAATGAATCAATTGATTGATTCATTATCTCAACAAAACATTTAATCTAACGTTCTAAAAATACGAAAAAGGAAAAACTATCTATGGAATTTATTGATACGCACTCTCACATTGCCTGGCATGTGGATGATGGAATCCAGAATATCGAAGATGCTCGAATTGCCTTAACCATGGCTGCATCCGATGGCATTCATACAATTCTTTCCACTCCCCATGTGATTCCAGGAAGAACCGATAAAAATAACTACCTGAAAATCTCATCACGTCAGGATGAGCTGAAGCAGCTCGGCCAGGAATTTGATGTAGATATTTTTAAAGGCGGAGAAGTCATGCTCAATTCGCACTTTCTCGATACCCTGCGTGAAGGCTGGCTTCCAAAAATTCATAACGGACCTTATATCCTGGTTGAATACAACGTTCGCTATGACTTTGCATTTCAGAACCTGGATTTTGATCCGCTCTTTGAACTGAGCGTGGCTGGATATCATCCAGTTATCGCTCATGTCGAGCGCTATTTCCATAAGAAGCTCGATATGGATGTTATCAACGACTGGGCAGATAACGACTATGTCTTCCAGATCAATGCCACTTCCCTGCTTGGTCTTGACTCTAAGCAGTCAAAGAAAAACGCCTGGTGGCTGATCGAAAACGGATATGCTCATACCGTTGCTACCGATACCCACCGCACAACCGGATATCGAATTGAGAATCTTTCGGCAGCCTATGAACAAGTCTGCAGGAAAGTTGGAAAAAAGGCCGCGGATCTTCTGTTTTACGAAAATCCAAAAAACGTCATCCTTGGAAGGCCAGTAACAGACATTCCCGTTCATAAGAAAAAATCATTCTTTTCTTTTGGTCGCTAATTCATTTTGTACATAAATCCGAGTGAAATACCAGACGGAAATCTTAATGATTTTCGTCTTTTTTCTTTGTCAGAAACGACCTGATTTTCGAGTTTCTATTCTCTCTTATTAATAAAAAATCAATTTGCAAAAGTCACCAAAATATTGCATTCAACTGTCATATTTTCCGATATACTTAAGACACAAATTAAGGGGACAACCATGGCAAACTTACAATCGAATATGCGGCTGCGTAAGGGCCGCGTCATCCTGCTGATTACAGGCGCCTGCATTTTAGGGGGAGCAGGCTTATTGATCTATGAAAATTTTAATCCGATCCATTTCAGAAGTAATTCGCCTTCGATTGAATTAGGGGAATCATTCGATCCGAAAGCGAATATCCGTTACGTCTTTATGGGCACACCAGACGACGTTCAGATTTCCGGATACGTGAATGGACTGATTCCGGATATATATGAAGTCGACTACCTGTATAAAGGAAAAACGTGGACCATCCATGTTCAGGTTGCGGATACAAAGGCACCCAGTCTGGTACTCAAAAATGTCAATGCCGGACTCAATGAAGAAGTTGATGCAGAAAGTTTCATTGAATCCTGCAGTGATGCCAGCCGCTTTACCGTGTCAATTGTTGATCCAGAAGCACTCAGATATTCTACTGGAAGCCGTACCGTTCAGATTAAGGCAACAGATGAATTTGGAAATTCTGTCATTCGAAATGCGAAGCTCACTCGTTATGACGATACGATTCCTCCTATTTCAAAGGACACACCTTCAAGACGAAAATTCATAGCTGGAGAAGAGTTTTCTTCTCAGATTTTCAATTTTACTACAGGCAATGAAGAGGATTATCGAATCGAAACTGAAACAGATGATCTGGATATGAATACACCTGGTTCGTATACCGTTCGCTATCGCTTCTGGGATCAGGATGGTCACATGACAACATTTACTGAAACAATTGAGGTCATTGAAGCTCAGGATTCTGCAGATCAGGATCATTCTCAGAATGAATCCGATCTTGCAGCACAGGAGGATGAATCTGAAAACAATGAGCAAAGCGAAGAAACAGACAATCGTTCGGAAGGCGAATAATCCAAAATTTCCTGTCAGGAAACAATATGACTCATTTTTCATCTGACATGAACATAATCGGATACTCTGATCTGATCACAAAGGAGCTTGGTGAAAAGCTCCTTTTTTGATAACCGTTTTTCTTCAAAGACGATTCATCGTTTCGTTATCTGCCATAAATCATTCCAACTTTCTAAACTGATTTAATCTATTTTCAGAAATCGTGAAAGATCATACATATTTTCAAATCTGCAATACCAATCTTTTTATAGTTATTAATATTTAATACAGATTATATTTCCATCTCAAAAAAAGTTTTCTTTTCATCAATTTTTCCTGAGAATTCACATGATTAACCACAATCTGAATGAATTATCAAGCTACGAAACCGCATACAGGATTTCGACAGTAATTTACATTTCTTTCTTCACAAAGCGTTAATTATAATGAACAGGCAACACTCATGAATTTGAATCAGCCGGTACCATTGAACCAGGAACCTCTGAAATCTGAGTGGCGTTTTTATTTTTATTTTTTACGTACTATTTGTCCTGAACTGATTCAGGCAGTGATAAGACTTCTAGAAAGCGGAGGATACAGGATGCTTAAATCTGACTTTCAGGCCTGGGAAGGCTTTGAAGGAACCAAATGGAAAGATGAAGTCAACGTTCGCGACTTTATCCAGAAAAACTACACCCCGTACGATGGCAATGAAGATTTTCTTGCCGACTCAAGTGAAGCCACTAATCTGCTCTGGGAAGAACTGAAAGGTCTTCAGAAAGAAGAACGCGCCAGAGGCGGCGTTCTGGATATGGAAACCGAGATTGTATCTTCTCTTACAGCTTATGGACCTGGCTATATCAATGAAGAAATGAAAGATCTTGAAGCAGTCGTTGGACTTCAGACCGATAAACCGCTGAAAAGAGCCTTCATGCCTTATGGCGGTATTCGTATGGCCGAAGAAGCATGCCGTACTTATGGTTATGAGCCTTCTGAAAAGCTTCATGAAATTTTTACCAAGTATCATAAAACACATAACGATGCAGTCTTCTCAGCATACACTCCTGAGATGAAACTCGCCCGCCGAAATAAAATTCTGACCGGACTTCCGGATACTTATGGCCGCGGTCGAATCGTCGGAGACTACCGACGCATTCCACTCTACGGAATTGATTTTCTGATTGAGGAAAAGAAAAAGGATATGGCCAATCATTCGCCTTTATCGATGACAGATGATATCATTCGAATCCGCGAAGAGATTGCTGAGCAGATCAAAGCTCTTGAAGAAATGAAAAAAATGGCTGCCATTTACGGCTTTGACATTTCACGTCCAGCCGAAAATGGAAAAGAAGCCGCTCAATGGCTTTACTTTGGCTATCTGGCAGCCATCAAGACACAGAATGGGGCCGCCATGTCCGTTGGCCGAATCTCCACATTCCTGGACATTTATTTCCAGCGGGACCTGGAAAATGGCACCTTTACCGAATATGAAATCCAGGAAATCGTCGATCATCTGACCATGAAATTCCGTATGGTTAAGTTTGCTCGAATCCCATCCTACAACCAGTTATTCTCTGGTGATCCGGTATGGGCTACCCTTGATGTTGCCGGTATGGGAATTGATGGCCGTCATATGGTCACGAAATCAGACTTCCGTTTCCTGCATACGCTTGAAAATATGGGGCCTTCACCAGAACCCAATCTGACGGTTCTTTATTCAAGCCGTCTGCCTGAGGCGTTCAAGAACTATTCGGCAAAAATCTCGATTGACACATCGAGTGTTCAGTATGAAAACGACGATGAAATGCGGATTGAGTGGGGCGATGACTATTCCGTTTGCTGCTGCGTATCCGCAACCCAGACTGGCAAGGAAATGCAGTTCTTTGGAGCCCGTGCCAATCTGGCTAAATGTCTGTTGTATGCTATCAACGGTGGAATTGATGAAAAGACAAAGACTCAGGTCGGTCCTGCCTATCGTCCAATTACTTCTGACATCCTCGATTATGATGAAGTCATGGATAAGTACGATGTTATGATGGACTGGCTTGCAGGGCTTTATGTCAATATTCTCAACCTCATTCAGTATTTCCATGACAAGTATTACTATGAAGCGGCTGAAATGGCTTTAATCGATACCGATGTAAGACGTACATTCGCAACAGGTATTGCTGGATTCTCTCATGTAGTCGATTCCCTTTCTGCGATCAAATATGCGACAGTTCATGTCATTCGTGACGAAGAAGGTCTTGCAGTGGATTATGAAATCGAAGGAGACTTCCCTCGCTATGGTAACGACGATGACCGTGCCGACGATATCGCTGTATGGCTTTTGAAGACTTTCATGAATAAGATCCGGAAACACCATACCTATAGAAACTCCGAACCGACAACTTCGATTCTGACGATTACTTCCAACGTCGTGTATGGAAAAGCCACTGGAGCATTGCCTGATGGACGTCCAGCCGGTGAGCCATTATCTCCAGGCGCTAACCCGGCTTATGGAGCCGAGCAGAATGGTCTGCTTGCTTCCCTGAATTCAGTTGCCAAGCTGCCTTATGAATATGCTCTGGATGGAATCTCAAATACTCAGACGATTAACCCAACTGCATTAGGTCATACTTTAGAAGAGCAGGCTGAAAATCTCGTCTCAACCCTTGATGGTTACTTTGACCAGGGTGCACATCACTTAAACGTTAACGTTTTTGGTTTAGAAAAGCTTTATGATGCCATGGAACACCCGGAAAAAGAAGAATACGCCAACTTTACCATTCGCGTATCCGGTTATGCCGTTAAGTTCATCGACCTGACTCGTGAACAGCAGATGGATGTCATCTCCAGAACCTGTCATGGTGCCCTCTAAACCGTTTAAATATCAGTCCTTTTTACTTAAGAACGAAAGAAGACAGCGGATTCACTGTCTTCTTTTTCTTTCTTCTATCTGTTCTCAGATTTAGAAATGAGGTCATTATCATGTCCGAAAACACAAAATTAGGAGCGGTTCACTCCATTGAAACCTTTGGTTCTGTGGATGGCCCCGGTGTTCGGTACGTCATCTTTTTACAGGGATGTCAGATGCGCTGCAAATATTGTCACAATGCAGATACCTGGAAAATCCTTTCGCCCGACCAAAGTGCCGACGAAGTTTTAAAAAAGGCTTTGCGCTATAAATCCTATTGGAAAAAGAATGGAGGAATCACTGTTTCCGGCGGAGAACCGCTGCTTCAGATGGATTTTGTTATCGACTTGTTTGAAAAGGCCAAGAAAAAAGGAATCCATACTGCCCTGGACACTTCAGGTCAGCCATTTAACCGTTCACCTGAATTTATAAAAAAATTTGATCGTCTGATGAATGTCTGTGATCTGGTTTTACTCGATATCAAACACATCAATTCCAATAAACATAAATTGCTGACTTCTCATCCAAACGAAAACATTCTTGATCTGGCTTCCTACTTAAATGAAATCTACAAGCCTGTATGGATTCGACATGTTCTCGTTCCGGGAATTACGGATGATCCAGACGATCTTTTTGCACTGAATGAATTTTTAGAATCATTGGAGAATATCGAACGGGTTGAAGTCCTTCCCTACCATTCCATGGGAGCTTATAAATGGAAAAACCTGAATATGGAATATCCTCTCGAAGGAGTTGAAGCTCCAAGCGATGAATCCATTATGCAGGCCAGAAAAATTCTCAATGCTTATTAAAGCCAGGAGCTTATCAAAGGAAAACACAGCCAAAACAAAAGCGAAGAAGCCAATTAAATTTCGGCATTCTTCGCTTTTTCTTTTCTGTTCTTATCAGATTTCGGCTGTTTGGATCTATCGTTTTCAAATCAAAGACCAAAACTAAAATCTTTTTTTGCAGGATTTTATTTCATTTAGACGAACTATTCTCCAATAGTCATCTGCGTCTGTTTGTCATAAACGGTTACTGGTTCATTCTGGGCATCAAATACCTGAACGGCAAGGCATCCAAGACCCGTATGGGCACTGACGGCACTGACCAGATCAATGATCCTGATTTTGGCTCCGCCTAAAGCAGCAGAGATTTTTTTGGCATAGGCTTCTGCTTCTTCCAGGGCATCCACATGAGCCACAGTAATGTCATATTCAGGAGTCACACCAATCTTCTTTAACCGATCGATGACCCGATCCTGAGCTCTCGACATCGTGCGCACCTTATCAAGAACATCAACCTTACCATCGGTTTCGATATTATCATGCAAGATCGGCTTAATTTTAAGCAGACCGCCTAAGGCAGCTGCCATTGGCGTCAGACGGCCTCCGCGTTTCATGTGCTGAAGATCGCTGCAAAGCAGAATGGTATCTGCACTTTTCGCAATCTTTTCAAGCTTTGCCAGAATGGTTTCAATCGAATCTCCGGCTTCATACATTTTTTTTGCTTCAAGAATACAGTGAGCCTGAAGGACTGCTGTTGAATAGCAATCAAATCCATAAAATACCAGACCAGCCTGATTGGCACAGGACTCCATGGCATCAAGAGTTCCCGAAAGTCCTTTGCAGATAGGTACTGCGAATACGCCTTCATATCCCTGTGCCTTCAGCGTATCGAACAGATCCTGAATCCGTCCATAGGCCGGCATGGAAGTCTTTAATACTTCGTCATTTTTTAAACGGCTGATGACATCCTCATGAGAAATCGTTTCGTTTTCCTGGAAGGTTTCAGCCCCGGAGCTCAGCTGAAGAGGCAAAGAATAAATTCCGTTTTCTTTCCAGAATTCCGGAGAGATACCGCTTCCGCTGTCCGTTACAAATGCAATTTTCATTAAATATTTACTCCTTCGATCTTTGGAGCATACTGGAATCCGACAGATCCAAGTCCGGTATGACAGGCAATCACGGCATACATAGGATCTGTATGGATTACAACGTCCTTTCCAAGGGCATCGATCAGGGCCTGTTTACCCGCTTCAGTTCCTTCTTCATTTTCACCATTGAGCATGAAGAATTCATAATTGTCGACATCGTCCTTCACTTCTGAGGCAATCTTTTCAGCTGCTTTTTTTACAGCTTTATTAAAGGTACGTACTTTTTCCCAGGCGTCGACCTTGCCTTCTGTTTCTTTACCCACTTTCAGAATTGGTTTGATTTTGAGCATACCGCCAAGTTTAGCAGCAAGTGGTGTCAGTCTGCCGCCGGCAGCTAGATGATCAAGATCTTCTACAATCAGATACCCGTTGGAATTATCGACGGCTTTTTTAAGAATTTCAATGATTTCTTCTGGTTCCTTTCCGGCCTGCAATAGCTGATTGGCGGCAAGAACCATATATTTTTGCATATACAGTGTGGAATAAATATCAAGAGTATGAACATTCAGTCCCAGGCGGGCTGCAGTCGCCTGTAATGTTGCATTGGTTCCTGAAAGTCCATTTGAAAGATTGATCAGAATCAGATCCGTATATCCATCTTTTTGAAGATCTTCAAAAAGTTCTTCCTGCATCAGAAGCGGGGGTTGGCTGGTTGAAGGCATTTTTCCTTCATCAAGCATTTTATAAAGTTCCGGAATATCCAGATTAATTCCATCGAGATACTGCTGGTTATCAACGGTTACCTGAAGGGGCAGAAAGGCGATGCCCAGATCGCTGGCCTGTTTTGCACTCAATCCAGACCCGGAATCGGTTAATACTTTAGCTTTCATGTTATCTCACTTTCCAAAACCGCATTCTGCGGTTGTCCATATCCGATTTTATGGTATCACCGTAAAGAGGTCATCTCCATAATGAGCACCGAGTGATTCACGTAGAATTTCACATCACTTTCAATTGCAGGATAAACTTTCGAAAACGATTTCAACCGGCAGCGTCCTCTTAGCGGTTCTTGGATAATCATTGTCAAATGAAACAATTTTTCCATATTTCTATTCTGAAATTTTTCTTCATCTATAATTGAAATGAACCATTCTGAACTGAACAGAACTGATCATCTTTTTTCTGAGAAATTGAATTAATCCAGATTCTATCTTTAATTTCTGATGGTTTTGGCAGACTGTAATAAAATTAATTTTGAATTCATTCAAAATCAGCTTCTGCTAAGAGTTTATATAATCAAATTAACTTCTTTGATCTAAAGAAAGGATGTGCAGATATGAGCTTTATATCCTTTGAAGATGTTAAAAAGACATACAAAATGGGCGAAGTGGAAATCAACGCTCTGGATGGTGTTTCTTTTGACATTGAACAGGGAGAATTCGTTATTATCGCCGGCGCCTCAGGAGCCGGAAAATCCACCATACTGAATCTTCTTGGCGGCATGGATACCGTAACAGATGGAACAATTACAGTCGATGGAAAAGAAATCAGCAGTTATAACGACAAGCAGATGACTCAATACCGAAGAGATGATGTAGGCTTTGTCTTTCAGTTTTATAACCTGATTCAAAATCTCACCCTTCGTGAAAACCTGGAACTGGCTACCCAGATTTCGAAAAAACCTAAAAATCTCGATGAAGTGATTGACGCGGTTGGATTAAGTGATCGAAAACAGAACTTTCCATCACAGCTTTCCGGCGGCGAACAACAAAGAGTGGCTATTGCCCGTGCAATCGCCAAGAATCCGAAATTGCTGTTATGCGATGAGCCGACAGGAGCTTTAGACTATAAAACCGGTAAACAGGTTTTAAAAGTTTTACAGGATATCTGCCGCAAGGAAAAGACCACTGTCATCGTCATCACTCACAACCTGGCGCTGACTCCAATTGGAGATAAGGTCATTAAAGTGAAATCAGGAAAAATCGAAAGCATTGAAACCAATCCAGAACCTATGGATGTAGATCGGATCGAGTACTGATGCCAAAAATATTATTCAAAGATATTCTGATTGAAATCAGAAAGTCGTTTGGCCGATTCTTATCGATTACTCTGATCGTAGCCTTAGGGGTTGCGTTCTTTGCAGGAATCAAAGCTTCCGCTCCTGATATGAAGCATACTGCCGACAAACATTTTGATGATTATTCTGTTCAGGATATTCAGATTTATTCCACTTTAGGAATCCGTCAGGATGATCTTGATGCCTTAAAAAAGCTCAAAGGCGTTCAGGAAGTTCAGGGCGTTTTTTCTTCCGACTATCTGACCTATCAGAATCAGCGCGAACTGGTTGTAAAGCTGATTTCATGGAGTCCGGATCAAAAATTGAACCTTCCAAGACTGATGGAAGGAAGAATGCCTGAAAAAGAAGACGAGTGTGTAATCGAAGCGGACTCAGTGAACAACGAACTGTTTGGTTCTTTCAAGATCGGTGACACGATCAAACTCGAATCCGGAAATGAAGATCCAATAACAGATACTCTGAAAAAAGACAGCTTCAAGATTGTCGGCAAAGCCTACAATCCAAATTATTTATCGTATGAAAAAGGAACTTCCTCAATTGGATCAGGCAATGTAGATACCTTTATTTATGTCAATCAGGATGTAATAAAGGCCGACTACTATACTGAAGCGGATCTGCTGGTTACTGAATCTCAGGCACTGAATTCTTATTCCGATGAATACTTTGACGTGGTTGAACCTGTAACCAAAGAGGTTGACACACTGGCCATCTCACAGATTGCCAAATACAAAGCCGAACTTCAGGATGAGCTGGATCTGGAAAAAAGAAAAGCTCAGAAGGAACTGGATGATGCACAGTCTCAGATTGAGGCTGGTCATGCCCAGCTTGAAGAAGCCGCATCCAGGATTCAGGAAGGACTTGCCGAAATCTCAAAAAATGAAGATAAACTGGCCTCATCTGAAAGTGAACTGGCAAGTGGATGGCAGTCCTACTATTCCAATAAGAAAAAAGCTGAAGACGGACTGGATTTTGTCAATGATGGAATCAGTCAGATTCAGCAGGCTCAAAACAAATTGCCAGAGCTTGAAGGTGCTCTGAATTCTCTGAATCAGACTCAGGCTGGGCTCTTACAGATCAATCAGGCAAAATCAGGTCTGGTTTCCTTAAATGATGGAATTCATCAGCTGGCAACTCAGATTTTGCAGTTGAAGATGGTTTCTCCTCAGAATCCGATGATTCCAGCTCTTGAAGCGAAATTAAATGAACTGATTGAACAGGAAAAGCAGATCATTCAATCCTTGAATGTTGAACTCAAATGGACTGAAATAACGCCTACTTTACCTGCACCATTACCGGATCCAGCGCCAGAACCCTCTCCTAATCCAGCACCTGGTGATAATATTCCAACAGATAACGACACAAATTCAGAAACTGTACCAGCAAAGCCTTCAACTGACGTTTCTGATCCGCAAACCCCTGAATTGTCAGATACACCTCAAAATCCTGAAACTCATGAAAATCCAGATACCCCTGAAAATCCAGAAAAGCCAGATCTGCCAGCCACGGTTGATCCGATTCAGGTTCCTGATATCAGTCAGGCTCTTGCGGTGTTGGACACTCAATATCAGGCGATTGTTTCACAGGCTGGAAGCGAAACAGAGATTGAAACGAAAAAGCAGCAGGTTCAGGCCGGAATCGATCAGATTAAAGGGCTTGAATCTCAGCTTGCTCAATTACAGGCTTTGAAAAAGCAGCTTGATGATGGAATGGCTAAACTTCCAGCAGCTTATGACACTTTAGTATCTGCCCAGAATCAGATCTCTGAAGGAAAAAAACAGCTTGCCGATGCCAAAGCTGAACTTTCTACTGGTCAGCAGGACTATGAAAGCGGACTTCGTGAACTTCTAGACAATGAACGAAAGTTCCAGGAAGAAAAGAAAAAAGCAGATCAGCAAATTCAGGATGCTCAGGATAAAATTGATGACATCAAGGGAGAATGGATTGTCCTTGATCGAAACTCTCATTATTCCTATCGAGATTATCAATCTGCCGCTGAACGAATGGAAAGAATTGCTACCGTTTTCCCATTGTTCTTTTATTTAGTCGCTGCTCTGGTCTGCATGACCACAATGACCCGAATGGTTGATGAACAAAGAAGCGATATTGGAACCCTCAAATCGCTCGGTTATTCCAAATTTCAAATCGCATTTAAATATCTGGCTTATGCAGGTCTGGCTTCCATTGCAGGATGCATCTTGGGTCTGAGTCTTGGATTGTTCATCTTCCCTTCTGTGATCTTCTTTGCATGGAATACGATGTATAATCTGGAATCCATCCAGTTTGTCTTCCAGCCTTCACTGATGCTCGGTGCTTCCCTCTCAGTGACTGCCATTGTTTTGGCAGCGACCTTCTATTCAATTTACAAGGAATTGATGGAAGTTCCATCTGCATTGATGCGCCCAAAAGCCGCAAAAGCCGGAAAGAAAATCCTGCTGGAAAGAATTCCTATTATCTGGAAACGTCTAAGCTTCATGCAGAAGGTTACTTTGCGAAATCTCTTCAGATACAAGAAGAGATTCTTCATGACTGTGATTGGAATCGCCGGATGCTCAGCCCTGCTTGTGGCAGGCTTTGGACTCAATGATTCGATCTCTTCAATTATCAGCAGACAGTTCCAGGATATCTATCATTACGATGCCTCTGTTCTGATTGATCTGGAAGAAAATCCCGATCTGCCTGAACAGGTTAGTAAAATTGATGGAGTTACGGAAGTCCTCGAAACTGAAATCTTACCAGTCAGCATATCTTTTGATCACAAGGATATGAGTGCTTCGGTCAATATCATTGAAGACCCGGAAGCATTGAAAAAATTCATGACTTTTATCCCGATGAATGGTTCTTCGGAAGATATGAAGCTCAATGATGACGGGGTCTTTATCGCCATCAAGACCGCTGAAAAACTGAATGCGGGCGTGGGAGATACAATCGAATTTGAGACGACAGACCATCAGATCATTCAGACAAAAGTTGCTGGTATTTTTGATCAGTATGTTAATCATCAGATTTATGTGACAAAAGATCTTTATGAAACCTGGGGTATTGATGAAAAGCCAAATCAGTCCTTGCTTTTGATCAATGATAGTACGGATGAAGAACTGGAAACTGAAATGGGCAGACAGCTGATGGATTTAGACGGTGTAAACAGCGTTGAATTCTACAGCGCTCTGATCGCTAACTTCCAGAATATGATCTCAGCGATCGAACTGGTTGTGATTGTACTGGTTATCTCCGCAGGCCTGTTAGCCTTCGTCGTTTTATATAATCTCTCAAACGTGAATATTTCTGAGCGTCAAAGAGAAATTGCCACTATCAAGGTTCTTGGCTTTACTGAACGGGAAGTGAATGCCTATGTCAATCGAGAGTCCATTCTGTTGGCACTGATCGGTTCAATCGTCGGTCTTTTCCTCGGAATTGTCCTTCATTCGATGATCATGTCCTTAGCAGAACTGGATGATATTCGATTTGGGCGAGTCATCCTTGGAAAATCGTATTTAATCTCGCTGGCATTAACCATGGTGTTTGCCTTCCTGGTCAACTGGATTATGAAGTTTAAACTCAGAAAAATCGAAATGGTTGAATCGCTGAAAGCTGTTGAATAAGATGACTCATCAACACATAAAGATATATGACAAAAACCCGATGCAGAAACCAAATATTCTGCATCGGGATTTTCATTTATGATTTCGCTTATAAAAGTAAAAGGGGCTGTTAAATTTCGACTGATTTTTCATCAGCGAGATTTACAGCCCCTTTTTCTATGCTTTTTATCTGATTCAATCCTGTTTTATGATGTGTTTTTCCGCTCAAGTCAATTTTTGAACGCACT
>Ga0209694_1002166_pt1 | contig 17198 bp, 17 predicted proteins | sample GluameincwithD2O_FD_187499 | JGI IMG/M metagenome (GOLD analysis project Ga0209694, IMG submission 187499) | Mouse cecum microbial communities from Vienna, Austria - Glucosamine amended microcosms incubated with D2O (SPAdes) (version 2) | ecosystem: Host-associated > Mammals > Digestive system >... | reverse complement strand
GCCTGTATACAAACATACGGTTCACTTGATATTTGCGGGCTGCTTTCGTTGCTCCTTTTTTTAATGCATACTCACATAACCGTTGACGAAATCGCATTTCTTCTGTTATTATCACTTTATTCATTGTTATACCTCTTAGTTTAGTTTAGTTTTTTGCTTAATTTTATACTATATACTAAGAGGTATTTTGTTATACTTATTTTTGTAACATATGTCTTATACTCTTACACAAGCAAAAAATCTTAAAATGTATAAGTTATTTATAATTTGTTTATACTGCACTATATAATGTGCAGTTTATATAATGTATAAACTAAAATAGTTATATATACTGTTTAATGTTTATATGACAGATACTTTGCTGTATTGCAAGCTCAGTATTGACATACCATTTTCACACCATAAGTCATTTTGAGCCTGATTTTACAGGCGAAAAATCTAAATTATATGTATTGCAGCAGTGCATAATATATTTAAAGTATCTAGTTGTTTAGATACTTCGCTTATAAATCAAGCTCAGTATGGCAGTGAAGCAGGCTCAGGACGAGACATCTGAAAGTGAGCGATAGCCAAACCTGCTTCGGCAGAGCGTAATTTAAAAAATACAGGGGGAGCGTTTTCTGCGAAGCAAGGACTTTCCAAGCAAGTAGCGATGGAATTAAAAGTCCGCAGCTGGACAGTATTTTTAATAAAGGATATATTAAATTACTTCACCTTTAAAGCTCAGTATGACAATGCAGAAAAAGGATAAACGAAAATACTTTGCTTATATTTATGTTTATAAAACTTTTGTATCTAATATTTCTTTTATTTTTTCAGCAGCACTATTATCTGCATCTATTAATATAACTTCCTTTGTTCTGCGTATTAATACTTCCACTTTGCCATCAGATAGTGTTTTTTTACCAACACTCACCCTTAAAGGATATCCAATCAAATCTGCATCATTAAATTTAACACCTGCTCTCTCATTTCTGTCATCTATTAATACATCTACACCCATATTTAAAAGACATTCATATATTTCGTCAGCTTTTTTAATAACTTCTTCATCATTTGTATTAACAGGCACAACAACTGCTTCAAAAGGTGCAACAGCCTTAGGCCATATAATACCTGATTCATCATAGTTCTGCTCTATTGCACTGGCTGCAGTTCTGCCAATACCTATACCATAGCAGCCCATAACAATAGGAATATTTTTACCGTTTTTATCAAGAGCTTTTGCACCCATGCTTTCAGAATATTTTGTGCCAAGCTTAAATATATGGCCTACTTCTATACCCCTTGTTTCTTCATACTCTGCACCACATAACGGACATTTATCCCCTGATAAAGCATTACGGATATCAAAGTAACCTTCTATTTTTGCATCTCTGTCTAAATTTACATTTTTAATATGATAACTTTCTTTATTTGCACCAACTACTATATTTGACACATATTTTAAAGCATTATCAACATACACTTTTAAAGGCATATTTACTGGACCAAGAGAACCAACTGCACATCCCGTCATATCCTGCACTTCATAATGCTCTGCAAATTCTGCAGATTTTGCTTTAACTATATTTTTAACTTTTGTAAGGTTTACTTCATGGTCACCCCTGACCATACAGGCAACAAAAATTGTTTTTTCTTCTTTGCCGTCCATTACACCTTCGCATCTTATAATCATAGTTTTGGGAACATGCTTAATATCAACACCTAAAAATTCAGCAACTTCTAATGCAGTATGTTTATCTGGTGTTGCAACTTCTTCTAATGGCGAAAGTTCTACCGTTTCTTTTTCACCGTTATCTACTACCTGAGCTTTTTCAATATTTGCACTGTAATCGCATTTTGTGCATGACATAACAGCATCTTCACCAGTATCAGCAAGCACCATAAATTCATGTGAAAATGAGCCGCCAATTGCACCAGTATCTGCATCTACTACCTTGTGGCGAAGTCCACAGGCATTAAATACTGACCTGTAAGCATCATACATTTTCTGATAACTTATATCTGCACCTGCATCATCTATATCAAATGAGTATGCATCTTTCATAATAAACTCTCTGCCGCGCATTAAACCAAACCTAGGGCGAACTTCATCACGAAATTTTGTCTGTATCTGGTATAATGTAACAGGCATTTGTTTATATGAATTAACCTGAGATTTAACAATATCTGTAATTACTTCTTCATGAGTAGGTCCAAGACAAAAGTCTCTTTCCCCCCTGTCTTTAAAACGGAGCAGTTCTTTACCAAAATGATTCCATCTGCCAGAAAGCTGCCAAAGCTCAGCAGGCTGCACTACACTCATTAAAAGCTCAACTGCTCCTGCCTTATTCATATTTTCACGAACAATATTTTCTACTTTACGGATAACTTTTAATCCTAATGGAAGATAATCATATATACCTGCTGCAACTTTTTTTATCATACCAGCTCGTAACATAAGCTGGTGGCTGATAACTTCTGCTTCTGATGGAATTTCTCTCATAGTTTGTATAAAATATCTGCTTTGTCTCATAATTTTACCTTAAATCAATTATTTTTATGGAATTTCTTTCATACATGCTTTTTCTAAAGTATATAAAAACAAATAAAGAGGCTCTGGCTTTATTTCTCTAAAATGAAGCATATATAAAAAATTTTTTAAAAATATATTACTAATGCTCATAACATCTATGCCTAACCTTGTAAGTCCAATGTAACAAGCAAAAATCTCATTAATAAATGGCACACTTAGTCTGTCAAAATTACCTTTTCCATCTATAATATGTATTGGCTTTATTTTGACTATCCAATATATTAAATGTGCCACTTGTTTATGCTTGTCTGGAATATCTATACAATGAAAACTACACAGTCTATCTAAATCTTTAGCAAAACAAGTAATAGTATGCCATAATAATTGAAGTTGTAGAACACATTTATAGGATTTACTAAAAGAATTTCTATAGAAATTAAGAATAACATCTATCTCATTATTAACAAAAATATCATTATCAAACTGCATGTAATACCTATTTATCACTGACAGCTTTATCAATATTATTTATAAAATTTGAGAAATTTTTATTTAATTTATCTGCTAAATCATCATAATTAGGTAAATTGCTGTCATTTGGCAAAGTCATATTTGATATATTATTAAAATATTTAATATTTTTTTCCTGCTCTTCTCGCCACTTTTTTGTATCTGCTAAACTCTCTTTCATATTTTACCCCTTAAATAGTATTTATCATAGATATAATATACTGTCAATAATGTATATTATGCGGGGCTTACTGATGGGGAAGCCACAAAAGGATTAAATGAAATATTTTCTGCTGTGCTTTCCTGCATATTTTCATATTTATCATAAACTTCTTCTATTTCATAACTGTTAGTTGCTTCAAGAAGTGTTCTGGCAAATACATTATTTACCTGATGACCTGACCTGCTGGCTTTAATTTTACCCTGCAGTCTGTATCCAATTAATGATAAATCTCCAAACATATCAAGTATTTTATGGCGGACAAACTCATCAGGTGCTCTTAAACCTTCTGGGTTTAATACCCCTTCCTTATCATCTATTACAATAGCATTATCAAGAGAGCCGCCTTTTGCAAGCCCCATAGACCATAATGCCTCCACTTCTCTTTTAAAGCCAAAAGTGCGGGCTATGCCTATTTCTTTATGAAATGTATTTTCATTATATTCATAAGTGAAAACCTGCCTGCCTATTACAGGATGTGGATAATCCAGCTCAAAAGTAATCTGAAAACCGTCATAAGGTTCAATTTCTACAGTTTTTTCTTCATATTCTATAGATACAGGGCGTGTTACTTTCAGCACCTTTCTTAGTGCTTTCTGCTCTTTTAAGCCTGCTCTTTCTACATGTTCAATAATTTCTTTTGCTGAGCCATCTAATATAGGCACTTCCGTTCCTGAAACAGAAACATAAGCATTGTCAAGACCAAGCCCATAAAATGCACCAGAAAAATGCTCAATTGTGCTGATAGGAAGCCCGCCGCAGTCAATAGTTGTGGCAAGCTGAGTAGAAGAAACATTATAAGGAGTAATACGGGTATATTCACAGTTACGCACATCGTCACGCCTGAACTGGATACCTGTATTTTCTGGAGCAGGGCTTACTACTGCTGTAAATTCTCTGCCGCTGTGAAGTCCTATACCCTTTATAGTAAAAGCTTTTGAAAGTGTTTTTTGCATATATTACACTCCTTATTTTCATATAATTCAGTATAGCAAAATATGTGCCATACATAAATTATTGATAAATAAGAATAAATAAAAAGACTGATGTGTTTTTTAGAACACAATCAGCCTTTTTTGTTAAAAATAACAAACGAACTAATGTTCTGTCACATTCATATACTAACGCATATCAAAGCTGTCATAGTGTATATCTTTTTTGCTTATGCCGCAGGAAGCTGCATTCCGCTTTAATGCTGCACCAAAAGATGCAGGACCGCAATACCATAATGATATATTTTTTATATCTTTTATTTTTTCTTTTATTATATCAAAATTAAGCCTGCCATCTTTACATGTATCTCTGTAATGAAAACGAACACCTGCTTTTTCACTTAATTCTGCAAGCTCAGGATATAAATTTTCGCCCCTTGCACTGTAAAAGAAATCTACATTATCTACTTTTTTACCAAGAGATACAAGATATTCAAGCCTTGCTGCAAATGGAGTAAAGCCAATACCACCTGCTACCCATATCTGCTGAGCCCTGCTGTCATTAAATGTAAAATTACCATAAGGACCTTCTATAGTTATTATATCATCTTTTTTAATTTTTACAGCAAGCTCATTTGTAAAATCGCCAAGCTCTTTTATCAAAAATCTAAGTGTATTGCTTTCTTTATCATATCCTGCAATACTAAATGGGTGCGGCTCTCTACTGTGGCAGAACTTTAAAAACACATACTGACCTGCAGTATATTCAAAAGGCTCTGCTGGTTTTAACACTAAATCAATAGTTTTATTTTTTTCATTACGCTCATATTTTACTATTTCAGCAAATACCTTATGCTTAAAACCTATTAACTGCAGCAAATCAATAACAGCAGCAATTACACCAATAATTATAACAGCAGATAAAAGATAACTGCCAATAGAGCCAAACCATACACCTTTTATCTGTATTGTAAAAGAGTGATATGCTATAAAAAGGAAAAGAAAAGGTATTATTTTGTGGATATATCTAAATTTATGATATGGGACACGTTTAATCAATGCCACAACTAAAACAATAACTAATATATAAAAAGCATTCTCAGCTAACTCATTTCCTATTTTATATATTGATTTAGCAAAATCACTTATAGAAGAAACACCTTTTATTTTTGGCGGAAGTTCAAAAAATAATTTGTATATATCTACAAATAGTGTTTCAATAAACCAGTGAATTACAGAAAAAACAAATGCCCAAATACCAACCCATTTATGAATAATATAAGCTTTATCAAGACCACCTGATATATTATTAATAAAACTAAAACGAACAGAAAGCAGCATACTCATTACCATATAAACAATAGCAATAGAGCCTGTTAAATATAATGACTGCTCTTTAACATTCCAGAATGCAAAATTTGAAATAAGTTTATTAAAACTTGGAGATAATAAAAATATTAAAACTCCTAGTAACAAACCAGATATACTCCATTTTGCAGCTTTACTCATACATCACCTCATAAATACTTTTATAACTTAAATATTATGCTGCAAAGTCATAAGACACAGACATAATAAATTAAGTTACAAAATTATATGGTTAGTATGACAAGTTCGTAAATAAATAGTTCACTATCAATATATTAATCATTAAATTATATACTTGTAACTTTTGCAAGTGAGTTTAAAATATCAGAGCATTTCTTACTGTATTCATCTGGAGAAGTTATTTCATCTCCAAGATTATCGCTGAGCTTATCCATTACTGCAAAATAAATATCACTGACTTCATCTACAGTATATTCTTTATCATAAATATCTATACCTATTGACAATAAAAAATTGATTTGGTTTGGGTTTAAAATGTCTAAAAGTTTATACATATTATGCCTCCACCATATAAAATATATCTACTTATAATGTAGTAAAAGTTCTTATTATTTACAAGTATTTTTAACAATTTAATGCTGTTTGTTTAAGTTTTTTAAAGAATATATCTGTTATTTCTACATATTTTTTTTAAAATATTATCTTATTTTACTTGCATTTAAATTATTTTTATATAAAATTATATGTAAGACTTAGTTTTTAAATGTATTTAAATAAATATATTAAATATATTATGGAGTAAAAAATGCTTAATATTGGATGTCATCTTTCATCATCAAAAGGTTTTAAGCATATGGGTAAAGAAGCATTAAGTATTAATGCAAATACATTTCAATTTTTCAGTAGAAATCCACGAGGCAGTAAAGCAAAAGCTGTTGACGAAAAAGATACTGCTGCCCTTAATGAAATATTACAAAAAAATAACTTTGCACCTGTTTTAGCACATGCACCATACACTTTAAACGCATGCTCTAGTGATGCAGGGCTTAGAGAATTTGCAAAAAATACAATGGCAAGCGATTTAGAAATTATGGAACATATACCCGAAAATATGTATAATTTCCATCCCGGAAGCCATGTAGGACAAGGGATTGATACTGCTATTGATTTTATAACAGATATGCTTAACTCTATATTAAAAGAAGAATATCACACAACTGTGCTGCTTGAAACAATGTCTGGCAAAGGGAGTGAAGTGGGCTCTACTTTTGAAGAAATAAGCACTATTATTGACAGAGTTGAATTAAACCATAAATTAGGTGTGTGTCTTGATACATGCCATATTTTTTCTGCAGGATATGATATTGTCAATGATTTAGATGGTGTATTAGAAAAGTTTGATAAAGTTATAGGGCTTCAAAGGCTTAAAGCTGTCCATTTAAATGACTCTATGATGCCCTACAACAGCCATAAAGACAGACATGAAAAAATTGGCAAAGGCTCCATAGGACTTGATGCAGTTATCAAATTTATTAACCACCCTGAACTTCGTCATCTGCCTTTTTATCTTGAAACTCCAAATGAGCTTGATGGGTATGCTGCAGAAATAAAACTGTTAAGGGAAAACTTTACTGAATGCACTCTATAAAAAGATGAAGGGGCAATTATGAAAATTACTACAAAATCAATCTATGCTATCAGAGCATTACATACACTTAATCTGCTTTCAGAAGACAGTAAGCCTGTAGGTATTGCCACACTTTCTGAAAAACTGGGACTGTCTAATAAATATTTAGAGCAGATTTTTTCTAACCTTAAAAGAAGCAAACTTGTTATTTCAACAGCAGGCAAGCTTGGTGGATATAAACTGGCAAGACCTGTAGAAGATATTTCTATTCTTGATGTGATAACTACTATGGATGGGGGACTTATTCCTATTCACTGTGTAAATAATAAAAACTGCACAGTATGTCCAGAATGTTCTATTAACGGGCTTTGGTATGAAATGAAAAACCATATGGAAGAATATTTAAGAAATGTAAACATAGCTTCCTTAAATGATAAAAAATATCCAGTGCTTGGCTGCCCTGATTAATTGGATTTACAAAAAAATTATACTAATACATATAAGCAGCTTATATAGAAAGAAAATAAGGTTATATTGAGCCTGTTTCCATGTCATACTGAGCCAAAAGAGAAGTATCTAAAAAGTATACAATTTAAATATATTATACACTACTGTAATATATATAATTTAGATTTTTCGCCTTTAATATCAGGCTCAAAATGAACTTAATAAATTTATATTAAAAAATTCATCCGTGAATTTTTTAAATCATGCTCTGCCAAAACAAGTTCGCCTATCGCTTACTTTCAGACGGCTCGTCCTGAGCCTGCTTCCATGTCTTACTAAGCCAAAGGCGAAGTATCTAAAAAGCATACAATTTAAATATATTATACACTACTGAAATATATATAATTTAGATTTTTTGTCTGTAAAAATCAGGCTCAAAATGACTGATTCTCAAAATTTTTATATAAGTCCAGTTTTTATATAATTATTTAAGTTTTAGTTTTTTACCTGCCAGACTCAATACTATAACAGCAATAGATATAAGTATCATAATTAATGATATTATATTATCTACACTGCCATTTTTTATAAAAGCATATACAGGCATAATTAGTGAAATAATACCACCAGCAGCAACTGCAATTTTTTGATTAATAACTGCACCAGCGGTAACTATGATAAACCCAAGTGGTGTAACAAGGCTTTCTATTGTAAGCATATTTTCCAGTATAAGTTTTAAAAAATTAAAATTAAGGTGTTTTGCAAATGGAATAGATGAATAAATACTATAAATCCATAATATAATACCTGCTGCACCTAAAATTATAAGTAACTGTTTCTGTTTCATAATAATGTCTCCTTGATTTTATATATGTTTCTGCATAGCTTTTTTTATTTCATATTTATGCATAAGACTTTTTATAATATAAAAATAAGCTGCAAAAACTGGTATAAATGCACCAACCCATGCAATAGGACTTGCCCATGCTATACCTGTAAAGCCAATATATTCAGAAAGTATTATAGCTGCAACTGTCCGCATAATAAGCTCCATTATGCCCGCAAATGTTGGCACAATACTATTGCCAAGCCCCTGCAGTGCACTTCTGAAAACTAAAAGAAGTGCTAAAAATACATACATAGAGCAGTTAATCGTTAAGTATACCTTTGCAAGATATATAGTTTCTTCTATCTTTGCTGGGTCAGTTATATTTTTACCTAAAAATAATTTTACAGAAAAATCTGCTGCTGATAATATTAATATACCACTCATTACAGCAAATGCAACAGATATAATACTGCCCTGCCTGATTCCATGCCTTATTCTTGGAATATCACCTGCTCCATAGTTTTGTGCAGAATATGTTGCCATAGTGATACCAAACGATAAAAGACACTGCACCGCAAGCACATCTATTCTTTGAGCCACAGTAAAAGCACCGACTGCTAATGCTCCAAGCCTGTTTAATGCCCACTGAAGTATTACTATACCAACAGCAATAATTGCCACCTGCACAGCCATTGGTATACCCACCCTTATATGCTCCCATAAGTCATGTTTAGTAACTTTCCAATCGCTGCCCTTTGCCTGAAGCTCAGGTACAAATCTTCTTATATATTCAAAACATAATAAACTTGCTGTAATCTGCGAAATAACTGTTGCAAGTGCAGCACCAGATATCCCCATATTAAAATAAAGAATAAATAAATAGTCCAAAATAATATTTACAATACATGCAGCAATTAAAAAATATAAGGGCCATTTTGAATTGCCTATGGCTCGCAGCATATTTGAAAAAAGATTAAAAAGAATTGCTGCCCCTGTTCCCCAGAATATTATAACTATATACTTATATGCATTATCATAAAGCTCTTCTGGTGTGCTTATAATATGCAAAAGCCAGCCTGAAAGAGCCACACTTGCTAGTGTTAAAACTATATTTATAATAAATGATAATATAAATGATGATGCAATACTTTTTCTTACACCTGCCGCATCTTTATTGCCAAATTTCTGTGCTGTAATAATAGAAAATCCACCTGTCAGCCCTTGAGCAAATCCTATAACAAAAAATACTAACGCACCTGTTGCTCCAACAGCAGCTAAAGCATCAAATCCTATTGTTCTGCCAACTATCATTGTATCCGCAGTATTATATAACTGCTGAAAAAGGTTACCAATTAATAATGGAATAGTAAAATATATAATCAGCTTTAAAGGACTTCCCACAGTCAAGTCTTTTTTCATATATCATCCTGTAAAAATATGATTTAATTAAACCTACATACACTACAAAAAAGAAATTTTATTGTAAAGAAGTATTTTAAAAAATATATAATTTATATAACACTTCTAAAAGAGCTGGTTTATTTTGAAAAAATAATATTAAAAAATTATTATAAGTAATGGAAAAATATCTAAAATACAGGCATAAAAAAACTTGCTAATGCAAGGCTTAAAAGAAACTCCCCAAGACGGGCTTGAACCGCCGACCCAGTGATTATATACACAGATTACAATTCCATAGAAGAAATATAGATAACAGCATATTAATAAAGTTAATAATAGAAGCTCTGCCATATTATGAGAAAAAATATGGCAATGGCTCAAAAGCAGATTTTATAATGAAAAAGTTTATTAGGTTGTCAGAAACAAAGGCAAAACAGGCAATTATCGTTGCAGAAAATGCAGAGCAGGCAGATATAATAAAAATTTTACATAATGAAGCAACTATAAGAGCGATTTATAATAAAATATCATTGAATAAGATAAAAAAGTCACCAGTGACTTTTTTGATGACGAAGATGATAATTATACTTTTTGTTATTCTGATAATGGGTGTTTTTACTTTAAAGATTATGAAAAACGGCAGGAAAAAAAGATGTTTACACTGCCTAAATTTCTAAATACTCAAAATATCATAGATAAAATTCTCAATATTTTAAAAGAAGAAATGAAAAATTAATAATATACTTCAAAAAAGAATTCTTGCAAAATGCCTCCATTTATATAATAATACTGCATATATTTATATCAAGCATAATTATATTGGTATAAAGTATACAAAAAATTAGTTTATTTTTATATATATGGGTGTGTCATGTTAAATAATATGGAACTGAAAGATATTCAAGAAATTGAAAGTAAATATTATATGAGACCAATACTTGAAAAAATCAATTCTTTGTTACCAGATAATCAAGATGCTAAAAAGGAATTTGTTAAGAATTCATTCAATCATATATATGAATATGTTATCACTTCAAAAGAAGATGTAGAGGCAATAATACAGCAACGAAAAGATAATGGTTATATTTCAGATACTAAACAAGCAGCGAAAACAGTTGTTGGTTCAATATTTTCAAACACTATAGTTTGGATTTTTCTGAAAAATAAGGAAGTAGGTAATATAGATGATAATATCTATATTACATCTCATAAGAAGCGTGTCCCAAATAATGCTGAATTGTTTACTATTAATGTTGGAGAAGAGACACAAAAACCAGATATGGATTTGGCTGTATATAGTTTAAATGAAGATGAATCTCTTAAGAAATGTATGATACTTTCACTTAAAACATCTTTAAGAGAAAGAGCAGGACAAACATATAAGTGGAAACTATTGATGGAAATTGCTAATTCTGCATCAGATATAAAAGAACGATATAATATAGAATATAATCCCCCAGTTAATCCAGTAGTATGTTTTGCTACTATTAACTTTTATGATGAAATCAACAATCCGCAGCATAGAGGAATGTTTAAATTTTTTGATTGTGCTTTTATTGGGAAAAATATTGAAACTGGTGATTTTATAAAACCATTAAGCTATTTGATAGATTATACACGAGAAATATTGTTATGAATACATTAAACTACAAATGCTATTACGATTCTCATTATGATTTTATAGGAGAAAAGTATAGTTCTTTATATCCATATTTGCATAAATATCCAGCTACAATGATACCTCAGATAGGAATTAAGTTGCTTAATGATTACAATATATCTAAAGATGCCAAAATGCTTGATCCATATTGTGGTAGTGGTTCTAGTTTTGTTTCTGGACTTCATCATGGTATATCTAATTTTACTGGATATGATTTGAATCCACTTGCTGTTATGATTACACAGGCTAAAATTACATATATTGATAAACATATATTAAACTCTGTCATAGATACATTTATTTCAAAATTAAATGTAAATATAAAATTGTATAATGTTGGAAGAATATCAATACAAGAACAAGCATTAGCAAATATAACTAATCGCAATTATTGGTTGAGTAAACAAGTTCAAAACGATTTATTAGTTATTTACTATACAATAAATGAAGTCATAATAGATATAAATATTAAAAATTTAGTATTATTGGCATTTTCTACAACATTAAGAGAAGTAAGCTATGTTAGAAATAGCGAATTTAAATTATTTAGGATGAAAAATGTAGACTCATTTATTGTTGATAGCGTTTCTATTTTTATTAAAAATCTTAATAAAATAGTAAATGATTATCTTAATTATTATCATCAAATGATTATGCAAACAAAACCAATCTACAATATATATAATAAAACTATTAGTGACCAGCAGCCTAGTTTTGATATTATACTAACATCCCCACCATATGGAGATAGTAGAACCACTGTTGCATATGGTCAATTTTCTACTTTTATAAATGAGTGGTTGGGCTTTAAAGAAGCTAGAAAACTTGATAAACAATTGCTTGGTGGTAAAGTTGATAAAAATAAAAAAATGTATGATGCTGGTATTATTGCAGATTATATAGTAGAAATAAGTAAGCAAGATGTAAAAAGAGCATATGAAGTATCGGCATTTTATTACGATTTAGCACATGATATAGCAAAATTTTCACGAGTAATGAATAAAGATGGAAAAGTTTTTTTTGTAGTAAGTAATAGGACAGTTAAAGGAGTTGAATTACCAACAGATAAATTTATCGCTGAAACATTTGAATATTATGGTTTAAAACACATAGAAACTATAAAACGAAGACTCACAAATAAAACAATGCCTCTGCGAAATTCGCCAACAAATAAAGCTGGTAAAACTGCTACTACAATGAATTATGAATATATAGTAGTATGTTCAATGTAAACTAATAATTTAACAACAGTATCATAGCATTATAATTATAAAGAATGATACAGTTTATTTTTATAATCAGGAAATAGTTATTACTGTTATAGGTTCCTGTTATATAGATTTATACACTATAATTTAAGATGAAAAAAAAATATATATTTACAGATACTCTGTATAACAAAAGTGAGAGTATTTTTAAATTGAGTGTTTAGATTTGTGTAAAATATTTATAATGAAAAATATCTAAAATACAGGCATAAAAAAACCTTGCTAATGCAAGACTTAAAAGAAGCTCCCCGAGACGGGCTCGAACCGCCGACCCAGTGATTAACAGGCAATGTGCCTATTACCTGCTTTTATACCTTGATTATTATACTATGTTTGAGTAATATATTATGGAAAAATCATTGTTTACTTCCTTACATTTTGTCGCAATCTAAATAAAGCATAATTTATTAATTGCGTCAAGCTCTTTTTTGCTGTCATTTGCTAAATATCTCTCTGTCATCATAATAGAACTATGCCCCAGTATATTTTGAATAGTTTTAATATTAGTATTATTATACAGTAAAAAAGTTGCAAATGTCCTCCTTAAATCGTGGAATCTAAAATTTTCTATACCTGCTTTATTACAGGCTGTTTTAAATGACCGCTTGACCCTTTTTGTAATAAATATATTATCTCTATTATAAGCCTGCATATGCTTATTTAATTCATTCATTAAATCTTGATGTAAATATATAAGCTGCCCTTTGCCTGATTTAGTTTCGTTACCGTCAAGCTGGTAAACATTACCTTTAATATTTGATTTCTTCATATTTACTATATTGCTGTATCTCATACCAGTATATAATGCAATCATGACAATATAGTATAATTCTTGATTCCTGGAATCACTGCAAGCCTGCAATAGTGCTTTTATTTCACTACTATTTAAAGCCCTGTCCCTGCTTATTTCTTTGAATTTTTTAGTATATTTTACTGGGTTGTAATTAACTACTTTATCTTTAATCGCTGTATTAAAGATATGATTTAATAATGACCTGTAACGGTTTTGTGTTGCCTGTTTAATATTCCTATCACTTTTTAAAATATTAAAAAAGTTTATTATATCATTTTCAGATACTGCATTTATTGCCTTATCTGTAAAATCATAGCCTGCTATAATATTTAACTGCCCTAAAATATGCCTGTAATTTGTTTCTTTTTTGGCGTTTTTCTGAAAAGGTATATAATAGTCTTCTATATACTCTTTTAATGTAATAGAATTAAAATTTGATAAAATTGCAGATGATAAAATATTTATTTGCTGTAATGCTTCTAAACTATCCATAATTAATACTCCAAAAAATAATATAAATTTTAGCCACTAAAATATTTTGTAGTTGTAGAATAAGCAAAAGAATTGCCAAGAAGTATTATTTTTTATATGGTGTAAGTAAAAAAAGACTTGAATTTATATAAAATATTGATTATATTAAGAGTAGCACAGGGGACTGATGTATAGCCCCGTGTTTTTGGTTTTAAAAAAAATAACCGTCTACACTGCGATATATAGACGGTTTTTTTTATGGATTATTTCAGCTTTTGTATTAAGCTGGCAATTATGATTACTAAGATTATTTGAATAATCCAGCTTTCATATACCATAAGCCTACCTCCATTATGATGTAGGCTATCCCATCAATCGCACCGTGCCGTATGTATTTAACACCAAAAATAAAAAAATTACAAGTTAAAATACTTATCCCCAGATAATCCACAATGCTTTTTTAGTATTTTCAAATGTTTATGTCAACCTGCTTAACGATTAAGCAGACAGGCAATTATATAAAATTTTAGCCGCTAAAATTTTTATATATTAAATTTTGCTTTTATCTGTTCCAATATTTGCCTTATTTCCTTTTTGATTTTCTCATTATTATTGATAATTTTATCAATCATTTTTTTATTAGGTTCTTCAAGTTCCATAATATACATTTTTAAAAGCCCTGTATTTTTACCCAGCAGACCAGCAAGCCGTCTAATATCATTTAACTTAACTTTGTCTAAATAACAGGGTATTTCTACATCTGTAATTAAACGGCGAATATAATCCGACTGTGTAATATACCCAACTTTTTCAACCTTGCTTTTTAAAAGTTCTTTTTCTTCTGGTGTTAATCGTAGTTTAAACCACTTATCTTTTTTATTCATAATAAAAATATCCCCCTTTCGTTCTTTTCAAAAGAACCAAGATAAAACTAGAGCATTTATGCGAATTGTTTCCCGTGAATGTGCCCACATTCACCCATCTTGCCTGTAAATTGCAACCGATAAAAGCTGATTATATATATTGTGCTACTGATATATACTGATAACAACTGAACTTATGTAATAATTATATAAATATTTATGAAAATTTTTGATTATTAACTTATATCAATAAATATGTTCAGTTGGTATCTGTATATACTAGTAGGGAGTATAGATATGAAAAAAGAACAAAGTTTATATGACGAGCTAATTAGTAAAAATAAATATAATATATTAAGAAGTTTTTTAGAAAAAAATAAAAATGATATATTAAAGGCTCTTAATGATAAAGTAAGATATATACATATATATGAAGTATTTATTGAAAGAACACAATTAGATATTGATTATAAATATTTTTGTCAATTTATTTCAGAATTTAAAAAGAAATACATTTATAACCTAACAGAAGCAGAATATAAAAAACAAATGCAGGCAATCAGTCAAGCAGGTATCACCACACCAGAGAAAAAAGTAGAGATAGAACAGCCGAAAATTTTAGCGGCTAAAATTTCGGAATCAGAGCAACCAGTACAACCAAAAGAGCAGGAAAAAGCAGAAACTAAAAAAGATGTTCCAGCGGATGAAAAGCCAAGTGGCAAAATTCCAAAATGGAAAGAAGCAGGGTTTAACTCATTAAATGAATATTTTAAATATTTAAAAAGTCAACCAAAATCAATGGAATTAAAAGAAGAGTTTATTTGGAAACCGACATAAAAGTAAATGCAAATTAAGTATAAAATACTTAAAATATAACTATTAAAAGGAGAAACAGAAATGAGAAAAAATTTTCATTTTATCTTACAAGGAAAGGGTGGAGTAGGAAAAACAACAGTATCAACCTTTATTACACAGTATTTAAAAGATTATCTAAAACAGGATTATATGGCAATAGATACTGACCAGGTAAACGCCAGCTTTGCAAAATTTAAAGCCTTAAATGTAGAAACTATTAATGTTATGCAGGATAACATTATAACAGATGCAGGCTGGGAAAATTTAACATATAAGCTGATAAATACAGATAAATCAAATATTATAATTGATAATGGGGCTAGCTCATTTGTTCCACTATTAACTTATGCATATGAAAATAATATATTTGATGTGCTTACAGCTGATGAAAACTATTACACAGGAAATGCATTTATTCATATAGTGATAGCAGGCGGAGAAGGACTATCGCACACGCTGGCAGGAATTAATATGATATGTGAAAAGTTTAATCAAGATAAAGTGCAAATAGTAGTATGGATAAATAACTTTTTAGGAAAAGTAGAAACACAAGATAAAAAAATAACAGATTACCCAGAATATAAAAATAATGAAAGTAAAATATTAGCAGTGGTTAGAATACCAACATATAAAGGGGATTTATTTAAAAAAGATTTATCCGATATGCTTACAAATCACAAAACATTTGAAGAAATGAAAAATGATACATCTGTATTTATTATGAGTAGAAGCAGATATGTAAAAATGCAAAAAGAAATGTTTGAAGAACTTAATAATGTTGATTTTATTTTTGAAGAAGAATAAAAATTAAATATGAAAAAATATCATAAAATATTATTAATATTGATAGGTATTCTAGTAATATTATCAATTATAAACTTAATTATATGACTACAAAAATTACACTTATAACTACAAAAAGTAGACTAAAAAATATTATAAAATACCATAAAAAACCTTGATAAATAAGACTTTTTATGATATAAATAATAATCAGCTGTAAAGAAATTTTACAGTTTGATGTTTGAAAATTTAATAGGAGGTGCGAATGGGTAAAAAAGAAAAAATAGCTCTTTTAACCAAAATACTTGAAGCTGTTACAGCAGCTATCAAGCTATTAAAAGAGCTGTTATAACTCTTAAAAACCAAAGGGCTACAAGTTAGCCCTGCGGTTTATACCCATAATATAAAAGCATTCCTATTAATTGTCAAGCAAAAGAAGCCCTGTATAGTAATTATATTATGCAGGGCTTTATTTTGCCCTGTCCGCTGTGTTTTGCTGGTGGATAGTAATATAATTATATATTTATATGCTATCTCGTTATACGGGCGAAAATTTAAAAAAATCAGCGGTCAAAAATTCTACTCTGCTTAAACTGTCTAGCTTTATTTAAAATATTTACATCTGCTATATATCATTTTAAATTTTAAAGATTATCTACTATACATTTTAAAAAACATCTGCCAGCAAATAA
>Ga0209694_1002163_pt1 | contig 17219 bp, 21 predicted proteins | sample GluameincwithD2O_FD_187499 | JGI IMG/M metagenome (GOLD analysis project Ga0209694, IMG submission 187499) | Mouse cecum microbial communities from Vienna, Austria - Glucosamine amended microcosms incubated with D2O (SPAdes) (version 2) | ecosystem: Host-associated > Mammals > Digestive system >... | reverse complement strand
AACATATGAAAAAAAGGAGAAACGACAATTTAATAAGTACGATATGGCAATTGGACTTTTTTATGGTGTTGGTATATTTCTTGGCATTGGTATTTTCTTTGTTGGCGGTTTTATGACAATGTCGGGTGCAGGATGGGGAGCATCACTATTTGGCGGTGGCTGTTTTTCTCTTGTATTTGGCTTGATATGCCATGCAATTATTACATTGAGAAGAAATGACAAATGATGACATATTCTGCTTCCTTAAAAAGAAGCGTTCTGTATAGCGAAACAAGCCACAGTTTTGCAGAGGAAGGAGGTAATTAGGCGGCTAAGGGCAGCCGCCTTTGTTTTAGAAAAGAGATAGGAGAGGGAGTGGATTTACTTCGAAAAATTTTTATATGTCCGAAGATAGGCTTCCACAATAGCGAGAATTGTTATAATCTGTTCTTCTGTACATTGTGACAGATAAACCAACAGCCGCTGGTAGTCGAGGTTGTCTGCCGGGACAGTTGGATAAAAAAACGGATCGGCGGAAATATGTAAGGCTCGTATGAGCTGCCCCAGCTTTTCAAGGCTTGGCACGTTTCCATGATTTTCGATTTCCTTGATATAGCGTGAGGAAACGCCGGATTTTTCAGCCAGTTCTTCATAGGTCAGTTTTTGTTCAGTCCTAGCCTGTTTCAAACGAAATCCCATTTCCTTGTCAATTTTCTTTTTTCTTGCCATATATGCACCTCCATGTATAGTGTATATTGCACATTTTACTTTTGAAATGCACTAATAATTCACTTTATCAGAGGGGCATAATACATAATAAAATAGAATGACTTTGGATATTGCATATAAAAAAACGCAGTATCCAAAGGTTTTTTTGCGTGGTTTTTATCCTTTGGGTACGTTTAGGGGAATTTATGTGTTCTGAACGGTCTGAGGGATATTTTTTTGACTTCGGGAACCTGTCCGTCTATTGGCGTGGGAAGGTTCTTTTATAAGGTGTTTTACTGGAAGTGAAGCAGAATATACCTTAAAGAGTGAACTATACACGCTCGCAGTTTGTGGAGAAAACAGAATAACAGATATGAATAACGTCCAATGGGCATTGAGCCTGTTCGGGCGTTTTTTATATAAATTTTTCAAAAATTTTTACTCCCACCCGAACATCAGCCTATTGCTATTTGGCAGATACAACGGAAAGGGAAAAGGTGTATGCCTTTGTCACGTCACAACGGGGGAGGAGGTGAACTCGTATGAAGAAACCTTCTTGCCATGATGAACTGACAATCAGGCATCGCTTTGACCGCCTGTGCCAGATGTCGCTGAAAGGTGAAGCGATTAACTATTACCGGCACATGGATTACCGCAGGGAGCATGAAGCCATGTTTTCTGAACTGTCTGAAAAGGAGCTGAACCAGTTGTCTGTTATGGATGAGTATGGAGTGGAGAACAGTCATTTTACAGTGCATGGATATGACATTGAAGTAAAAGACACCCTGATAGCGGAAGCGTTGCAGGCACTTTCGGAACGGAAGCGGAATGTAATACTGCTTTCGTATTTTCTGGAAATGAGCGATGCGGATATAGCAAGGGAAATGAACCTTGTACGCAGTACGATCCACGAACACCGGACACGCTCGCTTGAGATTTTGAGAAAGATTATGGAGGAAAAAGCAGATGAAAAAGAAATGTAAGAATAGTGAAGAAAAGAATTTGCTGCCTTTCCATATCATAAAGGCAGCATCAGAAGGCAATGTAATGGCAATCAACGCAGTTTTGAAGCATTACGAGGGATACATAATCACTTTGTCCACCCGGAAAATGTATGACGAGGGTGGGCGGCTGCATTTTTGTGTTGATGAAACGTTGCGCCGGAGGCTTGAAACAAAGCTGATTACGAAGATACTGGCATTTGAAGCGGTATAACGGGCGGTTAACTGCCCTTTTCTATAGCTGATTATCAGCGTCGTACATTGAAAACTGAATACTGTATTGCATACAGGACGTGAGGATATGCGGAGCCACTAGGCAGATGCGCCATGACATACCTGCCCTGTCTTATGGCGGGGCGAACGTGAGGAAATGCTGAAAAACTGCATTGAAGCAAAGGTAAGGAGCGAGTGGAATCTGGCAAAGTGTGTAGCGGTTACAAGGGGCGATGAAGCATATCTGTGATAATGATACTTCCGGGTTGCAGGAAATCTGCAATCCGGTCAATTTGAATGACGGTGCAAGACCGATGTGGGCAGTGTAGCGATCTGCCACCTGTATTGCAGTTTTTTATCTGCTAATAAATGGGGAGAAGTGTATTCTGTCTATTTATTAGCAGATAAGGCTGTGCAAAAAAGGAGGACTATTTTAATGCAGAGAATACCGAAAGCAATTAACAAAAAGAGGTTAGTCAGATATAAGGACGGAGCAGAAATGTACAGTATGGGCATGAATAAATTTCAATCTTTAGCGAAAGATGCAGGTGCTATCTTGAAGATTGACAGAATGGTATTGGTTGATTTAGATATATTTGACCAATATCTTGAATCATTTCGTGTGAAATAGGTAGCTGGTGTCTTGGTTAAGAAAGATTTTTCGTATAACTGAAAATAAGTGTTGACTTTTGGTTTAACTGAAAGTATAATGATTATGAAATGGATGGAGGTGTATATTGTGGCAAGGACAGGCAGACCAAAGTCGGACAATCCGAAGAAGAATCTTATCGGATTAAAGTTGACAGAGGATGAAGCCGCAAAACTCAGAGAATATGCGTCCAAACATGACATGACCATAACGCAGGTGCTACAAAAGGGGATTGATTTGCAGTATGCAATGGAAGAAACCCTGAGCAGCTAGTACGAAATCTCTTTCCTTGAGAAAGGAGCAGAGATGGCAAAATCAAGAAAGGATAATAAAGGGAGGGTTTTAAGGAAAGGCGAAACGCAGCGCAGTTGTGATGGCAAGTATGTATATACTTATACTGATCCGGAAGGAAAGCGCCGGAGCATATACTCAAAGGATATTATGGAACTGCGTGTGAGGGAAGAAAAACTGATTAAAGACCAGTTAGACGGATTGGATACATATGTGGCTGGCAGTGCAACAGTCAATTTTGTTTTTGACAGGTACATATCTACAAAGTCAGAACTCAGGGGAACAACCATGAGGAACTACAAATATATGTATGACCGTTTTATCAGGAATGGATTTGGCAGGAAAAAAATTGCAGCAATAAAATTTTCTGATGTATTGCAGTTTTACCAGCATCTGCTGAAGGACAAAGAAATGCAGATTAACACATTGGAAACAATCCATACGGTTCTTCACCCAACATTTCAGTTAGCAGTGCGGGATGATATTATCCGCAACAATCCAAGTGACGGAGTTATGGCGCAGATAAAAAAACAGCCGGGGAAAAATCATGGCGTAAGACATGCTCTGACTCTGGAACAGCAGAGAGCCTTTATAAACTATGTAGAAAGCAGTCCGAAGTATTTCCGCTGGACATCTTTGTTTAAATTTTTGTTAGGAACGGGATGCCGGATAGGGGAAGCTATCGGAATCAGATGGGAAGATGTGGATTTTGAAAAACGGATAATCAGCATCAACCACAGTTTAGTGTATTACAGTACAGAGTATAAAGAACATCCCATGTGTACGTTTTCTATATCACTTCCAAAAACAGAAGCAGGTATACGCATTATTCCGATGATGGATGCGGTATATGACGCACTCCAGACAGAACTTGCAGACCAGCAGGAAAACGGGTTTAATGAAACGGAGATTGACGGTATGAAAGGATTTATTTTTATGAACCGTTTTGGCTATGTCCATAATCCGCAGTCTATCAACCGGGCAATTAAGCGTATATACGAATCGTACAATGCAGAAGAAGTGGTAAACGCTTCCAAGCAGCACAGGGAGCCAGTGCTAATACCACATTTCTCATGTCATCATTTGAGGCATACCTTTTGCTCAAGGTTTTGCGAGAATGAAACAAATTTAAAGGTGATCCAGTCGATCATGGGACACGCCAACATTGAAACCACGATGGACATTTATGCGGAAGTCACCGATGCAAAGAAGCAGGAAGCAATTCAAAACTTAGCACACAAATTAGATGTATTTTAGGAAAGAGTCCGGCTAGGACTGACAGAGAGTACGACAAATTGTGTGCCATACGACAAGGGTACGACAAATTCGGGTGCTTTAATCAGTTTAAAAGTGTTATTTGACTGATTGTAAGATGCCGAAAAGTGGCTTAATAAAGGGAAATAAGTCATTTTAAAATAAAGTGATAAGAAATCCCGACGATGAAAACTTTGGGTAAAGAAAACCAGTAAAATCAAGGGTTTCAGCGATTTTGAGTTGCGATTTACTACAAATTTACTACAAATTTGCTACGCATAATACGGAATAATACTTGATAATACGTTTTGTGCGACATCTAATTTTAATATTTTGTACTTCAAGGACACTTTCCAAGTGAGAATTTGGGAGTGTCCTTTTGTTATGGTCAAAAAATAAAATTGGAGGTAGAAATGATGAACAACACAGCGTTAAGGGCAGGGGCGCAGAGCGCCGACAACACACACATGGTTTTTGCAAACGAGGAACATGAGAAGTTTTATTATGAGAAACTGGAACAGGCGAGGTATCAGGACTGCTACCACAAGGCATTGATTTACATTCTCGGCATATCTGAGGACACAAGGAATCATTTCAGCCAGATTTATGATATTAAGTCCGGGTACATCAAAACAGAGTGTCTGCATCAGGGCTGGCAGACAAGCGGCAGTGTCCGGGTGGTAAGGCTTGCCTTTAACCTTTACACGGACGGAACGCCAAGCATTGATGATTATAAGCGCAAGGACGAGCAGATAGACGAGTGCAGGAGGTATTCCGTAAGCGATATTTTCTGCTGCGGCTACGCAATGTATTTCTGGCAGGGCATTAAACTCCGTTACCCGGAATACTGCCAGAAACAGCGGTCTGTTGAGGAAATCCTTGCAGAAATGGAGAGGAAACGTGCTGAAAATTCGACTGATGGGAACGAAGAATGATATTAAGTGGTTCGAGAAGATTTTGAAAAGGCAGCCCAAAGTGGCTGTGACGGAAGTTTCGGATCTGTACCGGAACAAGGGTACAAACAGGTATTACCGGGCTTATGTGGAAGTACAGAAAGCCAACATCAAAGAAAAATCTAACTAAACGGAGGAATAAAACCATGTGTAAAATTATAGCAATCGCAAACCAGAAAGGCGGAGTCGGCAAGACCACCACAACGAGCAATTTAGGGATCGGGCTGGCAAAGCAGGGAAAGAAAGTTTTAGTTATTGACGCAGATGCGCAGGGAAGTCTGACCGCAAGCCTTGGCTTCACGGAGCCGGACAAGCTGGAGGTCACCCTTGCGAATGTACTGGAAAAGGTTATCAACGATGAAGAAATGGAGCCGGATTACGGTATCTTAAAGCATGACGAGGGCATTGACCTGATGCCGGGGAACATTGAATTATCCGGCCTGGAAGTTTCCCTTGTGAATGTGATGAGCAGGGAAATCATGATGCGCTCTTATATGGATATGGTAAAGGAGCAGTACGATTATATCCTGATCGATTGTATGCCCTCACTTGGCATGATTACCATAAATGCCTTTGCCTGCGCCGACAGCATACTGATACCAGTGCAGGCGGCATACCTTCCCGTGAAAGGCTTAGAGCAGCTTATTAAGACCATAGGCAAGGTAAAGCGGCAGATCAATCCCGGACTGGAGATTGAGGGTATCCTGCTGACAATGGTAGACAACCGTACCAACTATGCAAGGGATATTACGGCGCTGCTTATCGAAACATACGGAAGTAAAGTGCGGATATTTGAGAACAGCATACCCATGTCGGTAAGGGCGGCGGAAACTTCCGCAGAGGGCGTCAGCATTTACCAGCATGACCCGAAAGGCAGGGTTGCGGGTGCATATCAGTCATTGACGGAGGAGGTGCTTGGCAGTGGGCAGTAAGGCAGGGAGCGCATCAAAAGTCAAACTGAACAGTTTTGATGATTTATTCGGCGGGGCAGAAAATACGGCGGGGGAGCAGATTATCCATGCGAAGCTGGCCGATTTACATACATTCAAAGGACACCCGTTCCGTGTCCTTGATGATGAAAAAATGGAGGAAACCACGGAGAGCATCGGCAAATATGGCGTGCTTGTACCCGGAATTGTAAGACCACGGACAGAGGGCGGCTATGAGATGATAGCCGGACACCGGAGGAAACGGGGTTCTGAAAGGGCAGGGCTTGATACGATGCCCGTCATTGTCAGGAATTATACGGACGATGAAGCCACGATCATCATGGTGGATTCCAATATCCAGCGTGAGGACATTTTACCGAGCGAAAAAGCCAGGGCTTATGCCATGAAATACGAGGCAATGAAACATCAGGGCAGCAAAGGCGGCAGCACCCTTGACGAAGTGGGGGAAGCTGCCGGGGAGAGCGGAAAGACGGTGCAGAGGTATGTATGGCTTGCAAGGCTCTCTGATGAGCTGCTTGACATGGTGGATAAGAAAAAGATAGGGATAGCGCAGGGCGTGGATATTTCTTTCCTGGCCCAAGAAGCCCAGCAATGGGTGTCTGTTACCCTTGAGGAAACGGGGGCGGCAATGAACGCTTCCCAATCTGCAAAGCTGAAGGAGTATGGGAAAAGCGGAGAGCTTACGCCTGCAATGGTAAGGCTGATACTGGCGGAGGAAAAGCCAAAAGAAAGAAAAGTAACGATTAAGGGCGATAAGATCAACAGGTATTTTCCAGAGGAATATTCCAATGATGACATAGAGGGCATCATTATCCAGCTTTTGGAGGAATGGCAGGGCAGGCAGTAAAGGAGGCGGTAAAATGGGCGAGCCATTGAAGTTTGATTATTACTATGGCATAGAAGCAGAGCAGTTTTCTTTTTACCGTGTTCCACGCCTGCTGATTAAAGATGAGCGTTTCAAGGGGCTTAGCAGCGATGCTAAGCTCCTGTATGGGCTGATGCTTGACAGGATGTCAATGTCCATGAAAAATGGGTGGCTGGATGATGAAAACCGGGCATATATCATTTACACAATAGACAATATCAGGGAAGATTTAGGATGCAGCAAAGAGAAGGCTGTAAAAGTCCTTGCGGAACTGGATGCAAGCAAAGGAATAGGGCTTATTGAGAAGATACGCCGGGGGCTTGGCAAACCGGATATTATTTATGTGAAAAATTTTGTTATACAAGATGAGGGCAGGAAAGAGCCTTTAAATGCTGATGTTTCCACAGAAGTCGGAAAAACCGACTTCAAGAGGTCGGAAAAACCGACTTCAAGAAGTCAGGAAAACCGACTTCAAGAGGTCGGGAAAACCGATTTCAGCAGGTCGGAAAAACTGACTTCAAGAGGTCGGGAAAACCAACTTCAAGAAGTCGGGAAATCAGACCCTAATTATACTAACTATAATCAGATTGAAAAGAACTATACTGATATGAGTTATACCAATCCTATCAATCAATCCACGGGAAAAGCGGATGCGATTGATGTGATTGATGAAACAAGCGCATATATGGCGCTGATTCGTAAAAACCTGGAATATGAACACCACATGAGATATGACCAGGACAGGGAAATGTATGAGGAAATCTATGAAACCGTCTGTGATGTGGTCTGCGTAAAGCGAAAGACAATCCGCATCAATGGCGAAGAATACCCTTATGAGCTTGTGAAATCCCGCTTTTTGAAGCTGAACAGCAGCCATGTGGAGTATGTCATGAGCTGCATGAGGGAAACTGTCACCAAGATCACCAATATCAGGGCATATCTGATCACAGCGCTTTACAATGCCCCCTCAACCATGAGCCATTACTACCAGCAGGAGGTGCAGCATGATATGTATGGCGGAGGGTGGGCCGAAAAAGGGATTACATAACAGACTTCTGGACACAATGTCCAGAGGCGGCAAAAAAACAGAGCAGTTTATTCTTCCGTCTGCTCTGTATCCGGTGTAAATTCAGCGATGTCATTCAGGGAAAAGCCCTCGCCTAAGATATTCAGTATCATGTTCAGTGTGTGGGTGGTAACGGACTGGTTATTCTTCAGCCGTTGGATCTGTGACCGGCTGACGCCGTGGCGTGTATAAAGGCTGTACTGGCTGATTCCATTTTCCTTTAACGTATGGAACAGTTTGTCGAATTTAATCATAATATGCGATATTTCCCTCCGTTTCCTGCTTGAATATATATTATTATGCTCCTATAATGGAGATGGTTATAGTTACTAAAATCGGAGATGAAAAGCAAAGGAGTACATGGAGATGGATAAGAAAGAACTGCGGAAAAGATATGGCAAAATGGACGGAATGGGAAAAGCGCTGCTCTTGGAAAAGCTGGCTTTCTGTAAATTTGCAGACCGTTATGATTTTGAAAATTATTTCAGGATAGGGGAATTAAAGGACAGTGAGCTGCTCTGCCTTGCCAGTTTCCTCTATCATCATGAATGTTTCCTGATGCTGATGGATATTATGAACCATTATAAAGAGAGGTTTATTTTCGCTGACACTTCCCTCTTACGGGGGTTTGAGCCGGATGATGCCCTTATGGAAAGGCTTTCAAGGGTTGGATTCCTGGCGGATGCATAAAAAGCAGGAAGGGCTTATGTGTGGGTGGCAGCATTTCGCAGGACTGGCGGGAATAGAAATCAGATAAGCCTGCCAAAGTGTGGCGGGTGGCGCTTTCAAGCCTTGCCGGAAGTGTGATTATCTTTTCAATCACACTTCCGGCAAGGTTTCCAGGGGTACGGGGGTGGAAGACCCCTGTGTTAAAAAAATGATAGGTTGAGAACAGCGTAAGGGCGGTTATGGATCACAGTAGATTTGTAGCCGCCCTTTTTTATTGCTTCCGGTCAATGTATCAGGAAGCGGGAAGGAGATCACTATGGAATCATTACGGGATGTAAAAAGGGCAATGGAGCGGGAGGCAAAAAAGGGGAGCTGCCCGCTTATGTTTGACAGGCTTGAATTTGGCACTAAGCCTTTCCAGACCATTACATCAGAGGAAAAGCTGGACGAAGTGCTTGCCTGGCTGTTAAGGGTAAAGTCTTTCCGGCAGTATGCGGAGAAAACCATAATCAACAATGTCTATATGGATTTAGATATGCTCTGCAGAAAGCCGCAGTTTAAGCGCACCCATTCCGTTATAGACCGGGAGGGGATTTATGCAAGGGTGCAGAGATACAAAAAGCGGTTACAGCCGGATTATGACAGCGGGATTTGTCTGGAAACAGTGCGGTGCATCTTCACGCTTCCGGAAGGGGAAGCAGAAAAATACCGGATGGTTTATGACGGGAAGGAGACGTATGCTTTTATCATGTCAAATAAATATATCCTCGGCCTGTTTACCTATTGTGAAGCGGCAAGGAAATCTGTTGTCACGGACGGAGTGGAGTACGGACACCTTACAGAGCAGGAGCAGAGGATTGTGCTGCTTGACGGTGTGGGGGATGTGACGTTTCAGGCATTACTGCTTGATGATGTGGAGTATGAGGGAAATGAGCTGTCCGCCAATCTCCACACAATCTATTGCTTAAATAAAAAAGGATAGCTTCTGGACATGATGTCCAGAAGTGGGAAGGAGAGAAATTGTGTATTCAGCATTGAAGATTGTCTTTTACATTATCTGCCGGGGGATTCCCCCGTAGTGCATGGGCTTATATGGGAACGTAATAAGGAGGTGCTTCATGCAGGAGGAAGTAACACAAAAAACGATTGCCCTTGTGATTAAGACCGCAAAATTAGACGCCAACGTGCTAAAGGCTGCAATGAAGATGTACCTGAACCACCATAAGCAGAAAGCACAGAAAACGCATGGAAAAACCTCTGTGAAAAAGCTTGTTGGCGAGGGCGTCGGGGTATCGTCGATTGAAGTCACGGACGGCAATATCAAATCTTTTGAGCGCACAGCGAAAAAGTACAATGTTGATTTTGCCATAAAGAAAGACAAGACGACAGACCCGCCCAAGTACATGGTGTTTTTCAAGGGCAGGGATGCCGATGCGGTGTCGCAGGCATTCAAAGAATTTGTTTATGGCAACGAGAAAAAGAAAGGCCGGGTTTCCCTGAGAGAGAAGCTAAAGCATTTCAAGGACGCAGTGTCGCAGGACAAGAACCGGGAGCGGAGCCGGGAGAAGAACAAGGACAGGGGGCAGAGCCTATGAGTAATATTATAAATGGCATTGCCAAAGACCTGAAAGCGATTCCGAAGAACCTCAAGGCAAAGACCGGGAATATTGACAAAAAGAAACTTTTCCTGATGAACCTGCCCTATATGCTTGCCGGATATTTCTGTGACAAAATAGCGTGTCTGTGGCGGGTATCGCCGGGGCAGGACGCTTCCGCAAAGATGATGGAAGCCATGGCAGGACTGGAAGGTTTATTTTCCAATCCCCTGCCGAGTTTTTATCCAAATGACCTGCTGATCGGGGTGTGCTGCGGCATTGCCTTAAGGCTTGCGGTATATTTCAAAGCCAAGAATGCCAAGAAGTTCCGGCAGGGTGTGGAGTACGGCTCTGCAAGGTGGGGCAACGCAAAAGACATAGAGCCTTACATGGATTCCGAGTTTGAGAACAATATCCTGCTGACGCAGACGGAGCGGCTGATGATGTCGGGCAGGCCAAAACAGCCGAAGTACGCAAGGAATAAAAATATCCTTGTTATCGGCGGCTCCGGTTCGGGCAAGACGAGGTTTTTTGTAAAACCGAACCTGATGCAGATGCACTCATCGTATGTTGTCACTGATCCGAAAGGCACTGTCTTAATTGAGTGCGGAAAGATGCTCAAAAGGGGCGGCTATAAGATAAAAGTCCTCAATACCATAAACTTTGCAAAATCCATGCACTACAATCCTTTCGCCTATCTGCGGAGCGAAAAGGACATTCTGAAGCTCGTAAACACGATTATTGTCAACACCAAAGGGGAGGGGCAGCAATCCGGCGAGGATTTCTGGGTGAAAGCTGAGAAGCTGTATTACACAGCGCTTATCGCCTACATCTGGTATGAAGCCCCGGAGGAAGAACAGAATTTCGCAATGCTGATTGATATGGTTGACGCAAGCGAAGCAAGGGAAGATGACGAGAATTTCAAAAACGCCGTTGACCTGCTGTTTGAGGAACTGGAGGGAAAAGACCCTGATCATTTCGCTGTCCGCCAATATAAAAAATATAAACTTGCGGCGGGCAAGACAGCTAAATCTATCCTGATTAGCTGCGGCGCAAGGTTAGCGCCATTTGACATCAAGGAGCTGCGTGACCTTATGGAGTATGACGATCTGGAGCTTGACACTCTCGGAGAGAAAAAGACAGCTTTATTCGTCATTATTTCAGATACGGACGCCACCTTTAATTTCGTGGTGTCAATCATGTATTCACAGCTCTTTAATTTACTTTGTGACAAGGCAGATGACGTCTATAACGGCAGGCTCCCGGTTCATGTGAGGATGCTGTTGGACGAGTTTGCAAATATCGGCCAGATTCCGCAGTTTGAGAAGCTGATCGCCACAATCCGGAGCCGTGAAATATCGGCTTCCATTATTTTGCAGTCAAAGTCCCAGTTAAAGGCAATCTATAAGGACAACGCTGACACGATTGAAGGGAATTGTGACACCACCTTATTCCTCGGAGGGAAGGAAAAGACCACGCTCAAAGAGCTGGCGGAAGTTTTAGGTAAGGAGACGATAGACCTTTACAACACCTCGGACACACGGGGTACGTCGCAGTCCTACGGGCTTAATTATCAAAAGACTGGAAAGGAGCTGATGAGCCAGGACGAGATTGCGGTCATGGATGGCGGGAAATGTATTATGCAGCTTAGAGGCGTCAGACCATTCTTCTCGGATAAATTCGATATAACAAAGCATGGCAGGTACAAGGAGCTGTCCGATTATGACCAGAAAAACACCTTTGATATAGAGGGCTATGTGAAGCATTTGCAGCACATGAAAGTCACTTTAAATACAGAGGTGGACGATGCCTTTGACTGTGGGGAAGTCAGCGGGCAGGAAGGAGATTCCCCAAGTACAACTGAATAGCGACTTCTGGACATCATGTCCAGAAGTGCAGAAATGAAAACTGAATATGGAACTGTCAACCAAACACAAGGCTTTTGGGAATAAGCCCGGAAGCCAGGAAACGGAGTTTTGAATGTATTTGGGAAAGGACAAAAACAAGACACCCGGCACAGCCAATCGCCAAACTGAATGTACCGGATGCCCGCAGGGTTCTCCCAAAGGATTTCCCTGCCCTTATTTTACCACAAAGGGCAGGGGATTTGCATATCAAAGCTCTTTCTTTATCAAAAAATCAAATTTAAGAAAGAAAGAGGTAAAAATTTATGGGTTTCTTTACAACAGCGGTAACAGGATTAAAGACAGTAGTGACAGCAATCGGCGCAGGCGTGGCAGTATGGGGCATCATCAATCTGCTTGAGGGATACGGGAATGACAATCCGGGCGCAAAAAGCCAGGGAATCAAGCAGCTCATGGCGGGCGGCGGCATTGTAATCGTGGCGCAGACGGTGATCCCACAGCTTACGAGCCTGTTCTCATAATTCATGGGGGCGATCATTGACAAAATCACTGAATTTATAAAGGAAATGCTGCAAGGGTGGGTGCTTGACAACCTCGGCACGATGTTCACGGACGTAAATACGAAAGTGGGCGAGATTGCCGGGGAAGTCGGGCAGACGCCCAGCGCATGGAACGGAAGCATTTTTTCCATGATCCGGAACCTTTCAGAGAATGTCATGATTCCCATAGCGGGGCTTATCATCAGCGCAATCCTTTGTTATGAGCTGATTACGATGGCAATGGACAAAAACAACATGCACGAGGTAGGGAGCGAGTTCTTTTTCCGCTACCTCGTGAAAGCATGTGTCGCAGTGATGTTACTCAGCAAGACATTTGACATCACAATGGCTATCTTCGATGTGGGAAACCATATCGTGACAAAAGCGGCGGGCGTCATATCAGGCTCTGCGAGCATTGATGTGACTGCCACGCTGACAAATATGTTCAACAGCCAGCTTTCCACTATGGGCATTGGCGAACTGATCGGGCTTGGGATAGAAACCATGATCGTCAGCTTATGTATGAAGATCATGTCCGTCCTTATCACCGTCATTCTATACGGGCGCATGATAGAGATATACCTTTATATTTCAGTGGCCCCAGTTCCCTTTGCGACATTAAGCAACCGGGAATGGGGCAGCATCGGCAACAATTACATTAAGGGGCTTTGCGCCCTGGCATTCCAGGGATTTTTTATTATGGTCTGCGTCGGCATCTATTCGGCGCTCGTTGCCAGCATTGCGGTAGCGGGAAACCTGCACACGGCGCTCTGGTCTGTGGCGGCATATACCGTTATCCTGTGCTTCAGCTTATTCAAGACAGGCTCCCTTGCAAAATCTGTGCTGAATGCCCATTAGACAGTTATTTTGTATTATCAGCAGGAAGGAGGAAACACCGGAAATGTAAAAAATCCGGTCATTATGCTTATGGCAATATCAGTAGCAGTGCCAAAAGATTTGAGTGGCATCAAGACAAAGGTGGCGATGAACCTTACAAAACGCCAGCTTATCTGCTTTGGGAGCGCAGCGGCGGTGGGAATCCCCTTTTACCTTGTGACAAAGGGAGTGTTAGGCACACAGGCTTCGGCGCTCATCATGGTAGCCCTCATGCTGCCATTCTTCTTTCTGGCAATGTATGAAAAAGACGGATTCCCGGCAGAGAAGATTCTGTACTTTATGCTTCGGCAGAAGATACTCACGCCTGGGATACGTCCTTATAAATCGGAAAACCTCTACAAGCAGTTGGAGGAGAGGGAGAAATTAAAGAAGGAGGTGCGTTACCTTGAAGAAAAAGCCGCAGGGCAGCAAAGCCGGGCCGAAAGCGGGGCTTAATTTTTCAGAAAAGAAACGGTTAAGGGAACTGAAAAATACCCTTGCCGGGAATGACAAGAAACAGGAAAAGCCGGACACAGCGCAGAAAACGATCACATTCAAGAAGATGTACCGTGACGGCATCTGCCAGGTATCTTCCGGTTACTATACAAAAATGGTTGAGTTTTTTGACATCAACTATGACCTTTTGGAGATAGAGGATCAGGGCGAGATTTTAGAGGAGTACAGCAGGCTCATCAACTATTTTGACCCGTCCATACGGTTTGAACTGTTTTTATTCAACAGGCAGGTCAACGAGCAGACACTGATAGACCAGTTTGACATACCTTTGCAGGGCGATGAATTTGACGATATTCGTGAGGAATACACGGAAATGTTAAAGAAACAGGCGGCAAAGGGCAATAACGGGATCATTAAATCAAAATACCTTATTTTTGGCATTGAGTGCAAGGGCTACAAGGAGGCAAAGGCGAAGATGGGAAGCATCGAAGCCGATGTCATCAAGAATTTTTTAAACCTCGGCACCCATGCCAGGAGCCTTGACGGGAAGGAGCGCCTGCGTGTCCTGCATGAGTATTTCAACCAGGACACAATGGAGCCTTTCCGTTTTTCATTTAAGGAATTGTCGGAATCGGGAAAGAGCGTAAAAGACTACATAGCGCCTCCGGGATTCGATTTCCGCTATCCGAGCCGCTTCAAGACAGGGAAGATGTACGGGAGCGTCCATTACCTTGACATCATTGCGCCAAGGTTCAATGACGAGCTGTTAAAGAAGCTGCTTGACATTGATGATAACCTGACAATTACCCTCCATATGCAGACGATGGACCCGGTAAAGGCGATCAAGATGTTAAAAGGGGCGCTTACCAATATCCAGAAAATGAAGATTGAGGAACAGAAGAAGGCGGTTCGCTCCGGCTATGATATGGACATTCTGCCCACGGACATCATCACATATGAAAAAGATACTCTGGAGCTGCTTGACGATCTGAACACCAGCAACCAGAAGATTATCAAGATGACTTTCCTCATTACCTGTTTTGGCAGGAGCAAGCGGGCGTTAGAGAACATCACGCAGAGGGTGTCCGGCATTATCCAGCAGGCGAACTGCAACCTCCGGTGTATGCAGTATTTGCAGGAGCAGGGGCTTATGGCGAGTGCGCCGATTGGGTGCAACGATACGGGGATAGAGCGTGTGCTTACCACAAAGAGTACGGCGATCCTGGTGCCTTTCTGCACACAGGAGCTTTTCATGCCTTCCCCGGCGATTTATTACGGCCTGAACGCACTTTCCAACAACATGATTATGGCGGACAGGAAAAAGTTAAGGACGCCAAACGGGGTAATCCTTGGCACACCTGGCTCTGGAAAATCTTTTTCTGCAAAGCGGGAGATTTTATCCTGTTTCCTTATGACCGGGGACGATGTGATTGTCTGTGATCCGGAGGGCGAGTATTTTGCCCTTGTGGGTGCGCTGAACGGGCAGGTGGTAAGGCTTGCCACCAATTCAAAAGACTACCTTAACCCGATGGACATTCAGCTTTCCCATAAGAATGACCGGGAAGCGTTAAAGCTGAAATCAGACTTTATCATTACGCTGTGCGATCTGATAGCTGGAGGGAAGGACGGGCTTGAGAATGATGAAAAGGGCATTATCGACACCTGCATCAAGCATATCTATGACAGGTATTTTAAAGAGCCGAAACCGGAGAATATGCCGCTCCTGGAGGACTTATATAATGCGCTGTTAAAGTATGAGCCGAAAGACGTTGCACCGGAAATGCAGAAGGAGGCAAAACAGAAAGCGGTGCGGATCGCAAACAGCCTTGTGCTGTATGTGCATGGCTCACAGAATTATTTCAACCACCGTACAAACGTGGATTCGCAGAACCGTATCATGTGCTTTGACATCAGGGATTTGGGAAACCAGCTCAAAGAGCTTGGTATGCTGATTGTGCAGGATGCGGTGTGGAACAGGGTGTCACGGAACCGGGAGAGGAAAGTTGCAACGAGGTACTACTGTGACGAGTTCCATCGTGTAGCGACACGTTGTCGCATATAAACTCTGCGTGGGAGAAATCCTGCAAAGAGGTAAAAGTGACGGGAAGGCACAGCCTTCCTAACTGATATTCCGAGGAGTGGAATGACGGGGTAACGCCCTGAAACGCTCCCCCTGATACTGCGTTGGAGGAAACGGGGCGCAATCCCTGCGACCGACACAGCACGCTGAAGTCGGCTGGACACACCCGCCTTACACGAGGTAAAAGACGGTAGGGTAAAGACGAGCCAGAGGTGGCCGTGGGTGATAGGCCGGGGGTTCATAACCGCATATGGCGAGTATGCTTAATGCTGACAAAATCCTGAATGTACAAGTCTAAAATTCGAGCGGTCAGAAAGGCCGCTGCCGCAAGTGCGGCGTGTGTGGGGTAAAGTACGATTGGTGAATAGGAACCACCCTATGGTGTTACAGGCACCATCCAGCACACAGGCTTAAAGGGAAACCTAAGTGCGGTTGAAATTAAGAATAGGAATATCGGAACGTGGAAATTCCCCGGCGTGGAGCCATTGCGGGCAGGGAAGCGCTGGAAGGGAAAGCCGTGTCACCACTTACCGGGGGTGCGGTATAACTTTCCTTAACCGGGGAGGAAACAGCAGCCATGTTACCTGTGAAGCCGTGAAAAAAGTAAGCGGTGGAGGGAAGGGCTGTAGTCAGGGTAAGATTGCAAGAAATAATTATGTTACAGACAGACCCCATAGGTTCGGGTAGGACTAAGAAAGGCCAAATCCACTAAGGAAAGAAGGCCGACTATGGCAACAAAAGACAAGGCAAAGAAGAAATCAAAGCTGCGCCATGCGGAGTATTACGACTTCCAGGGAATCCAGGACAAGCTGTATGCCGACAGCCAGAAAGGACGGGTATTCAAACATCTCGTAGAGGTTATTACCCTGCCGGAGAATATAAGGCTGGCATACCGCAACATCAAGGCAAACCACGGGAGCAAGACCGCTGGCACGGACGGAAGGACAATCAAGGATTTAGAGAATCTCCCTGATGAAAAGCTGGTTGCGCTGGTTCAGAAAAAGCTGGGCTGGTATAAGCCGCAAAGCGTCCTGCGTGTAGAAATCCCAAAAGGCAGTGACCCAACGAAAAAGCGTCCGCTTGGGATACCCACTATACTCGACCGCCTGATACAGCAATGCGTGTTACAGGTTCTTGAACCAATCTGCGAAGCAAAGTTCCATGACCACAGTTATGGGTTCCGCCCAAACAGAAGCCAGGAACACGCTGT
>Ga0209694_1002155_pt1 | contig 17304 bp, 21 predicted proteins | sample GluameincwithD2O_FD_187499 | JGI IMG/M metagenome (GOLD analysis project Ga0209694, IMG submission 187499) | Mouse cecum microbial communities from Vienna, Austria - Glucosamine amended microcosms incubated with D2O (SPAdes) (version 2) | ecosystem: Host-associated > Mammals > Digestive system >... | reverse complement strand
CAAGGTTGCGCAAGCGGAAATAATCCGGCATTTGCGACCTTTCAAACCGCAAGAACCGATGGAGGGTGCAATTGAGCTGAAAGTCTCGTGGCGGTTTCCGAAAGGTAAGTCGCATAAGGCGAATGAGTGGCGGATAACGAAACCCGATACCGACAATCTCGAAAAAATGCTCAAGGACTGTATGACGGAAGTAGGGTTTTGGATAGACGATGCGCAAGTCGTAAGAGAGACTGCGGAAAAGAGCTGGGTGTACGAAGACGAATGTGGAATACTCATCGAAGTCAATCAGCTCGGAAAATTTACAGAGGAGGTTATCAACAATGGATAGCGTAGGAGTTAGGGGTTTAGCGGCAGCGATAGTGATGCAAGCATTAACCGACTATAAGCAGTGCGTGAAAATTTGTAAGACCTATCCCGAGGGGTCACTTATGCGGACGAGAGCCGAAAAGGAAAAAGGTCGCATAATGGACTTTGCAAAAAGCGGATGGTTTCTCGATTTATCGATTATTCCGCAAACGAAATTCATAGCGAAGTTGAAGGAGTTAGAACAGTAAAATGACAAAGGAGGAATACTTGTCGCAGGCGGCAGTGCTTGGCAGACAAATAGCAAAGCTAGAGATGAATATCGGCTTTTACAGAGAAGCAGCTTGCTCTACGGCAAGTTCCTCAAACGATGAGCCGAGAGTAAGCAGAACTCGCAGCACGGAAGCTCCGTTCACCAAAATGGTGCATAAGGTTCTCGAACTTGAAGAAAGGGTTGACAAGCTCAAAGAACAGCGAGATGCCTTGCAAGCGGAAATAACGGCAGTAATTGAAAAGCTGTCAAACGAAGATTACAAGGCGCTGTTGATACTTCGATATTTGCAAGATTTAGACTGGGGTTTGGTTTGTGCAAAACTCTGCATAGGAAGAACCACGGCGAATCGTTGGCATAAAGCGGCATTGGAAAAAATCGACGTTCCGAAGAATTGACAAGGCAAGCAAAAATGAATATAATAATAGCACTGGCACCGTTTGAGGCAGGGGCGAAGGGGAAACCCTTTTAATCTGTTATGCGGTGCCTTTTTTGCTTTTTCAAGCCTTTACATTTGAGCCGATATCTGCTATAATGGCAAGGAAAGAAGGTGAACAGATGAGCAACATTGAAGATTTTGATATTGACAGCCAAGGAATATTACAGGAGTACAAGGGAAAGGATAAAATCGTCATTATTCCCGAGGGAGTAAAGGAGATTTCCTTCCGCACATTTTATTTGAGCGATATTTGCGAAGTGAGAATTCCACAGACCGTAACTTTCATTGATGTGCAGGCTTTCTTGTGTTGCGATAACTTGAAATATGTGGTCATTCCAAAAAGCGTAAAAGGAATGGACGATTCGGTATTCAATGACTGCGCAAACTTGACCGACATTTTTCTCGAACACGAGAAAGGCACAGATTTGGGCTATGATTGGGACTATGGTTTCAAAGGCGAGTTACACTGGGCAGGCGAATGGGAATATGTCGATGGCGTTCCCAAGGTAAAACAGTAAATGGAAGGTGGACGATATGGCTTTTAATTTTAAGGGTGATTTATATAAAAGAGACATCGTTAAAGAAATCCAAAACAAAGGATTTGATGTTAAAAGTGTAAACGCCTTAAACAAGATAATGGAAAAAATGGGGTTGTTAGTTCATTATGCTAACGGATGGTTGACTACCGATGAAGGTGCAAAGTTCTCGATATTTGGAAATAGAGCATTAAATGAAAGTGCCTGGCATCCAGAAATAGTAGATGCAATCGTCAATTTTTTGACGAAGAAATGATAAGTTGCATAGATGTTTATTGTAGACCGCTCAAAAAGGGCGGTCTTTTTTTATTTTTGCAAAAGTCGGAACACGATGGAACACGAGTGGAACACGAGTGGAACACGATGGAACATCAATGGAACATCAATGGAACTTGCGTGGTACATTCCTTTATGCTAAAATGGTATCGTGGTAAATCACACGGAGGCTTGTGGGCGAAAACTCACGAGCCTTTTTCTATGCAATGAAATGCGCATAAAATTTTAGCGCATTCTTTTGGAGGGCAGAATGCCGCACAAACCGAAAAAACCATGCGCCTTCCCTGGCTGTCCCAACCTTACGGACGAAACCTACTGCGAGAAGCACAAGAGCCAGGCAGCGAACAGTTATAATAAATATCAACGCAGTCCCAACCATAACAAGAAGTATGGAAGGGAATGGAAACGCATCCGTGCAAGGTACGTCAAAGCACATCCGCTTTGCGAGAGATGCCTTGCAGAAGGGCGGTTGACAGCCGTGGAAGAAGTCCACCACATTTTACCCGTCAACCGAGGCGGTTCAAACGCAGACAGCAACTTGATGAGTTTGTGCAGAAGTTGCCACAATAAAATCCATATCGAACTTGGTGACCGCCATCCTTCCGAGCGTTAGGGGTAGGGGCGGTTAAATCTCTGCGATGTTTTATTTGGGCATCGGCGTGGGGTTTCTTACGCAAAAATATTGAAATCAAAAGGGTAATTAAACCCTGCAATTTTTCAATAAATCATCCGCATTTGCGTGATAAAGGAGGTGGCTTTGTGCCAACAAAATCGAATAACATCGGCGGAAAAGGCGGTGCAAGAAAAGGTGCGGGCAGAAAGCCGAAACCTGTCATTGATAAACTTGCGGATGGTGGTGCGAAATCGATAAAGGTTCTGGATATTCCCGACACGGAAGGTGTGGTAATGCCCGAGCCTCACGAGTTCCTTTCCGCCAAGCAGCGAGATGGCGGCGAACTTCAAGCCAAGGAAATCTACACGGAGACTTGGCAGTGGTTGAAGAAGATAGGTTGCACGGCGATAGTTTCACCGCAACTTATCGAGCGTTACGCGGTCTGTGCTGCAAGGTGGATTCAGTGCGAGGAGATGACGAACCAACTCGGTATGTTGGGTAGGCATCCGACAACGGGTAAGCCGATACCTTCGCCGTTCATCAATATCGGCATTCAATACATGAACCAAGCCATAAGGCAATGGAATGAAATTTATCAAATCGTCAAGGACAACTGCACTGTTGATTATTCAGGTGCGAACCCCCAGGACGATTTGATGGAAAGATTACTTAATACCAGGAGGAAGTAAAAATGTTTGAAAAAGTAAACCCTAGCCATCCCGACAAGGTGGCTGACCGTATTGCGGGTGCGATAGTTGACCTTGCGTACAACAACCAGGAGAACCCCAAGATTGCGGTGGAAGTTCTGATAGGACACGGCAAGTGCCACATCATTGCGGAAAGCTCGGTGTGCTTGGCAACGTCGGAAGTCAAAGACCTTGTAAAACGCATCGCCGGGAACATCGCAGTGGACTATGTTGAAGTGCCGCAAGACAAGCATCTCGCAGACAACCAGGCAGATGGTTTCAAGTGTGGTGACAACGGCATATTCAGGGGTGTACCGCTTACCAAGGAGCAGAAAGAACTCGCAAGGGTGGCAAGAGAAATCTATGCTGCGTACCCTACGGACGGGAAATACATACTGAACGGCGAAAGGCTCATCATATGCCAGAGCCAAGCGAGAAGTGCAGAGCTTTCGAGCAAGTATAAAAACGCAGAAGTCAACCCGCTTGGAGATTGGTTTGGTGGCACTGATGTTGACACGGGTGCAACCAACCGCAAGCTCGGCTCGGATATGGCGGACAGCGTAACGGGCGGTGGCTTGCACGGCAAAGACCTCTCGAAAGCGGATGTGAGCGTGAATGTGTATGCGTTCATCAAAGCGCAAGAAACGGGTGTGCCGGTTGAACTGTGCTGTGCAATCGGTGACGAGTACATTGACGGAAAACCCTATGATGAAATCGTGGCGATAGCTAGGGAGTTCATCACCGACCTCGGCGGCTTTGAGAAGTTTGCAGAGTGGGGGTTGGTCTGATGAAAACTACTAGCGAACTGACACTCGTTTCAACCGACAAATTAATACCTTACGCAAACAATGCCCGAACCCACAGTCAAGAACAGATTTTGAAACTCCGTTCTTCGCTGCGTGAGTTCGGGTTTATTAATCCCGTCATCGTTGACAGGGATTTGACCATTATTGCCGGACACGGCAGAGTTATGGCGGCGAAGGCGGAAGGCATCAAGAAAGTGCCTTGTGTGTTCGTTGACCATCTCACCGAAGCGCAGAAGAAAGCGTACATCTTGGCGGATAACCGAATGGCGCTTGATGCGGGTTGGGACGAAGAACTTCTGCGTGTAGAATTGCAGGAGTTGGAAGGTCTGAACTTCGACCTTGGTCTTACGGGTTTTGACGAAAAGGAACTCGCAGACTTCTTTGCGGAAGACAAAGCCGAGGTTGAAGACGATGACTATGACCTTACGGAAGCGTTGGAGAAGGCATCCTTCGTTGAGCGTGGTGATGTGTGGGTTGTCGGAAGGCACAGACTTGTGTGCGGTGATGCAACGAGCGAAGCCGATGTCAACCTTCTGATGGATGGCAAGAAGGCGAACCTTATCTTGACCGACCCGCCCTACGGAGTATCGTTCACATCTTCGAGTGGCTTGAAGATACAGAATGACTCGTTGAAGAACGAGGAGTTTTACAACTTCTTGCTTGCGGCTTTCAAGAATATGGTCGCACACGCAGAGCCGGGGGCGGCGGGATATGTTTTCCACGCTGACACCGAAGGCTTGAATTTCCGTAACGCATTCCAGAACGCAGGTTTCCATTTGGCGGGTTGTTGCATCTGGGTTAAGGACTCGCTCGTTCTTGGTCGCAGTGATTATCAGTGGCAGCACGAGCCTGTGCTTTACGGGTTCTTGAAGAACGGCAAGCATAGTTGGTATTCCGACAGAAAGCAGACCACGATTTGGAACTTCAAAAAGCCAAAGCGCAACGAGAACCATCCCACCAGTAAACCGCTTGATTTGCTTTCCTATCCGTTGAAGAACTCAACGCAAGAGAACGCAATCGTAGTGGATACCTTCGGTGGTAGTGGTTCCACACTTATGGCTTGCGAACTTTCAAACCGCATTTGCTACACGATGGAACTTGACGAAAAGTACGCATCGGTTATTCTTCGCAGGTATGTGGAGAACACCAACGATGCCGATAACGTTTACTGCATCCGTGGCGGACAGCAGATACCTTACAAGGAACTCGTGAAGGAGTTAAACGAAAATGACGAAGTTAACACTGGGCAGTCTGTTTGATGGCTCGGGTGGCTTTCCGCTTGCGGGAGTGCTTTGCGGCATTGAACCCAAGTGGAAGTCCGAGATTGAGCCGTTTGCAGTTGCCGTAACGAATAAACACTTCCCCCAGGTGAAACACTACGGAGATGTTTCAAAGATAGATGGCGGCGAGGTTGAACCCGTGGATATCATCACGTTTGGTTCGCCTTGCCAAGACCTATCGGTTGCGGGGAAGAGAGCAGGCTTGGAAGACGGAGTAAGGTCAAACCTTTTCTACCAAGCCATACGCATCATCAAAGAAATGAGGAGAAAGACCAATGGAAAATATCCAAGGTTCATTGTTTGGGAAAATGTCCCCGGAGCCTTCAGCTCAAACAAAGGGCAAGACTTCCGCTCGGTTCTCGAAGCAGTCTGCTCCGTTAAAGAACCAGAAATACATATTCCTGAACCTCAAGGTGGGAAGTGGACTTATGCGGGAGAAATCGTGGGAGACGGTTACTCTGTCGCTTGGCGCACAATCGATGCGCAATACTTCGGAGTCCCTCAAAGACGCCGTAGAATCTACCTTGTCGCAGATTTTGGAAGCGAGTGTGCCGGACAAATATTATTTGAGTCCGAAGGCTTGTCAAGGGATACTGCGGAGAGCAGCGATACGAGGGAAGGAACTGCCGGAGGTGTTGAGGCTTGCGCTCGAGCGACAGGCTTTGACGGATACAACGCAAGTTTAACGTGCGAAGTTGAATCAACGCTCGGTGTGAACTGCGGAATGTCCTCGGGCAGAAACGGAGTGGTGCTGAACGACCAAGGCGGAAGCCGTATGGGAGTTACCGAAGATAAGGTGGCGGCACTTCGAGCGGAAGCGCATCATCCGCCTTGCGTAATGGCGGCGGGGTTCAACACCGAACATTCGTCCAAGTCCCGTGGCATCGGCTACGAAGAAGAAACATCACCCACGCTACGAGCTAGCAGAGTCCCGGCAGCGTTATCACTAGAAAATCATCCTGCGGACAGCCGTGTCGGAATAGCGGAAGATGGCAAAGTTCAAACGCTCACATCTCGAATGGGAACGGGCGGAGGGAATGTTCCGTTAATCTTGAACGAAGAACAGAAAGGTGACGAGTTCCCCGAGCTGTACGAAAACCATAGCCAGGACACAAGGTACACGGGACCATTAAAGGTTGCGCCGACTGTGGCATCGACCTATGGAATGGGCGGTAACAATCAGCCGTTTGTGGTTGATGCCGAATCGTGCAATTGGGATGGCGGACAAATCTCGCCCACGCTCACAAAGCAGAACGCAGGTGGCAATCAGCGGATGCCCGACAAGGACAACTTCAACTGCGTGATTCAGCGCACCTTTGGCATCTGTGCCAAGGACAGCAATTCGATGAAATCAAGCAACCCGAACAGCGGTATCTACGAGGCGGAAACTTCAAGAACGCTTGACGGGAACGGCGGAAACCCTGCTTGTAATCAAGGCGGAATTGCGGTGGTGGAAGAACACACCAATGACAAGGAAGTTTACGCAGTAGACCAAGGCGGAGGGAAGTCGGCTTGCAATGTTTCAAAGAACCAGGCACCGACCTTGACTTGTACGCATGGTGGCGAACCTGCGGTTTATTGTATGACCACGGGCAGTTACACCGATGTCGAAAAAGAGAAATCGCCCACGCTGATGGCAAGGGACTATAAAGACCCGAATGTCATCAACGCTCCTAAAGGAAATCTCACCGAATTTGATGGCGATATGTTCCGCAAGATTGTGAACCGAGTAACGGTTGACGGAAAGGAACTGACATACGACTTCGGTTGCGGCATCACAATTACCGACTCCATTGAATAAGGAGTTCGGCAGCGAAGGGCGGATGGCAAAAAGCTGTCCGCTCTTTTATCGTATTTGGCGGTATTCGCTGGACTAAATTTCGGTATTTTGGTAATGTGTCTTGTAATGAAAAAATGGAGGTAAAAATGAGCGAACAGCGGTATCGAACGGTGGCTTATGTAAGGGTTAGCACAACCGACCAGACAACGAGCCTTGACTCGCAAATTCGGCATTTTAACGAAGTGATGGATACGACTCCGCACTTGGTTAACTGCGGAATATATGTCGATAACGGCATAAGCGGTAGATTCTTGAACCGCCGTGAGGGGTTCTTGCAAATGCTAACTGATTGTGAGCTTGGTCGAGTGGATAGGATACTCTGCAAGTCTATAAAACGCTTTGGGCGAAACACCCTTGATATAGTTCGAGCAATCGCTCGGCTGACTGAACTCAATATTTCCGTTTACTTCGAGCAAGAGAATATTGACACCATCAAGGATAGGAATAACATCATCCTGGTAACGATGGCGCATGTGGCGCAAGAAGAAGCCGAGGATATTTCGGAATCGGTGCGGTGGGGTTTTCAGCGAAGGTTTGAAAAGGGGCAGATGATACTCAACCCCAACACCCCATACGGCTATAAGTTGGAGTATGGCGAACTTGTGCCAGACCCAGTCCAAGCACCGATTATAAAACGGATATTTGAGGAGTATGCGGAGACGGGACATTCAACGCTTATATGTACCAAGTTAAACCGAGAAGGCATACGCACGGCAACGGGTAAGACTTTCAAGCCTTCCACAATTTTGTACTACATAAAAAACGAAAAGTACAAAGGGGATTGCTTGATGGAAAAGCGTGTTCTTTTGAATGGTCGGTCTGTGAAGAATACTGGGCAAGTAACGCAGTATTATGTTGAGAACCATCATGAGCCGATTGTGAGCCGTGAGCTTTGGGAGAAAGCAAACGAGGTAAGGAAAAGGCAAACGAAAGCGGATGTGTTTCAGCCAAAAGGAGAGAACCCGCTTGAAGGTGTTCCTATTCGCTGTGGCAAGTGCGGACACGCATATACTCGAAGGTTCACCAACGGACAGCAGTATCGGTTTGTTTGCGGCGGACACGAGGATGAGCGTTTCCGAAAGTGCGATAGTCCAAGTGTCCGGTTGCAGACTTTGCAGAACATAACCATACGGATATTCAATGACCTACGAGGTACAAAGCGAAGGTTAATTGAAATGCCATTGTCAGACGAACTGGTGGCGCTTAACGGCGAATTAGAGCGGTTACTCGCCCAAGAACGCACGTACCTTCAACTTCAAGCCAAGGGGCTGTTAACAATGGAAACCCTGTGTGGACTTGTGAGTGCCATATTGACGAATACGAAGATTACTACTATGACACCGCAAGCTCGAAAAAGGAATCCAAACGACTAGCCGCATACCATATGCTGCTCTCGATACTTAATCACGAGAACGGGAGGTGCGACTGATGCGTGTGGTTTCTACGAAGTTGAAAATGCTCGACACCTTTTCCGAAAATGAGTATTTCAGCGTTATAGAAAAATGGCTGTCAGCGGCGGGGCCTTGTAAGGCAGTGGCTGAACAGCTCAAATGTTGCGAAGATAAAAACTCTGCTCATTTGGAAGCGGACTATTGTAAGGCAGACACTTCCCGTATAGAAAAGGACGGAAAGGTTTATACGCTTTTCAAGATTGAGCAAGTATTCCACGAGCAGACTTGGACTACGGAAATTATTCTCGAATGCGCTCCTGGCGGAAAAGTCGTTTATTTCCATATTGACTGTTCACGTGATGCTACTCGGTTTGATGAAGCACCCGAGATGCGCACGGATGTCATTCGAGCGTTTGTAAATTGCGGACACCTTAAACAGCCGACAGTGCCTATAACTTCAAAGCCTCTTGAGCCGACCTACGAACTGTTGGATTGGGTAGCGGGGGCAATCAAGGAAGAATACAAGGATGAACTTCCCTTGGTGTTGGCTACTACATACTTCGACAGCCGTGCAACGGAAATTGAAGAATATATGCTTGCAAAGAAACTCGCTGGCTTTGCGTATGTGATGGTTTGCGATAACGAATACACTCGTCTTGTAAAGGACAGAGCTGAACACCAGACCCCCTTCAATGGTGCCGTTTGCATTTACACCAAGGGCGGAAAACCTAGGCAGTTTAGAAAGCGTAATGCCTACTATGGTGCATCGCTTGACAAGCAGATAGCAAACGAAGTTCAGCGGTTTGTTACTTCCGCCGTGGATGCGGTTGCGCCTACTTGGGAGGGACTGAATACAGAGCAAGTCCGTAAGGTTGCTGAAGAAAGCGCAGCGTTGGCAGAGGAAGCGTTCGGTGAAAATGAAACCTTGGACGAAAAGCTGAAAAGAGCCGAGGCAAGAATTGCTGCGTTGGTTCAAGAGAATATGGCACTGACCGCAAAGAACGAAAGTCTCCAAACGGCACTCTCAAGAAGCGAATCCGTGCAGATGATTATTGAGCCTTCCGAAATTCCCGAGTTCTTTGAAGGGGAACAGCACGACCTTGTTGTCAGCATTTTGACAAAGGCTTTACAGAACTGTGGCTCAAAGGACACTCGGCAGAAGGAACTCATCACCGACCTTTTGGCTCACAATAAAATTATCGGCAACGGCAAGGAAATGCTCGAAGTGGTAAAAGCCGTGTTTGCAAACGGCGAAGATTTATCGTCAAAGGAACTTGCGGATTTGAAGCGTGTCGGCTTTGAAATCACGAGCGATAACACCCACTACAAACTGGTTTATAAAGGAAGCAAATATTGGTTCAGCTTGGCAAAGACAACGAGCGATAAAAACCACAGTGGGAAGAACCTCACTTCCGATATAACGAAAACACTCTCGATTTATAAATAAGAAAAGTAAAGCAGAAGGCAGTCAGAAATGGCTGCCTTTTTTCTGTTTCCACGGGTCCTTTTCGTTGAATTGCTAGACTTTTATAGATTTCAAAATACTCGGTTTTACCTTTATATTCTCTCCTTATTTGCAATTAGACTTTTCATAGGTCAAGCGGTGGCTGGAAGACGAAGTCGGCAGAATTTTAAGGCAGGTCGCGGGCAAGGCGGCTTACTCCGCAACGCTTGTAAAGTACGCCGAACTCGTGTGCAAAAAGCCCTATGGATTGACAAAAAGTCTAATGAAAAAAGGGCAAAAAAAGGGGTTTTTTACCCATAAAAAGGGCATTTTTCGAGCCTAAAAATCGAAGAATAGACATTTTGACCTTACAAGGTTCAAACGGCAGACAAACTTTCTTGACAATTCCAAAAAAAGTTGCATTTTTGCCATTGTACGGTTTGTCTAATATTTAGCGAAAAACAGCGATAAAAAGACCCTTATAAAAGGGCAACACATAACCACGAAAACAACGGCACATACGGCAAATCAAAGCCGTTTCCGATTAAGATAAATCCACCCACTTTGCAAGCGGTTCGAGCGAACGGAGAGTTCGTGCGGGGCAAATATTAGAGCCGACTGCCGAGTGGGTGATTTTTTTGCTTTAAGATAAAAGTCATACTTTTGCGACTTTTGCCCTTTACAAAGTGAACGAAATATGCTACAATATACGCATCCCAAAATGGAGGCTCAAGCGATGAGTGCCGAGAGCGTTTCAAAAATCAAATACCTAAAACTATGGGACATACTCCGACAAGAAACGGACGAAGAGCATCCGATAAGTACGCCCGACCTTTTGGCACGGCTGGAAGAGTGCGGAATCAAGTGCGACCGCAGGACGCTCTACCGTAACATAGAGGAACTGAACGAAAGCGGATACGAAGTGCTGACCAAGGTCGGAAAGCCAAACGGATACTACGTGGTAGACCGCAGCTTTGACATACCCGAAATACACATCCTAATGGACGCAGTGCAAGCGGCAGGTTTTATCACCGAGAAGAAGACCAAGGAACTCGTGGACAAGATAGCAAAGCTAGCAGGCAACAAAGCAGCGGAGGTTCTCAAGCAGAACATTGTGAACTTCGAAACGGTGAAGAGTACGAATGAGAGCATCTACTATTCGGTCAACGAAATAGCCACGGCAATCAATGAGGGACTGAAAATCACGTTCCAATACTTCGACTACAATGCCCAAGGAAAAAAGGTTTATAGGATGCGGAAGAGCAACCCGGCGGAAAGGAAAACCTACAAGGTGAATCCGCTCTCGACCGTGTTCAGTAGCGACAAATACTACCTCATTTGCTACGATGACTACTACGACAACCTGCAACATTACCGAGTGGATAGAATGGACGCGGTAACGATGATAGAGGAGCCGATAACCAAAAACGAGAAGACCAAGCAACCGAGAGTGAAGGAACACAAACAGCAGGTCTTTTGGATGTTTACGGGCAAGACCGAGCAGGTATCGTTCACAGCAGACAAGTTCCTTATTGACGTGATGCACGATACATTCGGCGGAAAGGTTAAGATTAGCGAAGGGGCAAACGACACGATAACATTCACCGCCAACGTGCAGGTCAGTCCGACCTTTATTGCGTGGTGCTGTGCCTTTGGAAAGCAGTTGAAAGTGACTGCACCGCAGACTGTGATAGACCAAGTGAAAGCCTATATAACCGAGTTAAATAAAGGATATGGAGGGGGCAATGGATTATGAAGATAATAAGAGATTATGAGAAGAAAAACAACGTCAGCCTTTCAAAGGAAGTAAGGAATTATCTAAAAGCAGACATCCAAACTTTTGTAACGAGAAAGAAACCACCCAAGGAGCGACCCACTAAAGGTCTAGCTGATATACTAACGCGGCTAGACAGTATGAGATTAGACTTCAAAATTTATTGTACTACAAAAGAAGAATACGCAAAGTGCGCGGAAAGCGTAATAATTTTTGACCTATCCTTTGAAAAGAGAATCCAAAACCTAATTCACGCCCAAGATGCGTTTTTCGATGAGATACATTACTGTTCTCTGAAAAGAGCATTGATACATCGCTTGAATGAGCGCGGTGAGTTAGACGAGAACTTTTGCATTGAAATGATTAAAATCAATGAAGCACAACGTATTAGGTATTAACATCAGAACTATGATAAAAAAATTAGTTATAGAAAAAGAGAAGGGCGGAATGCGTCCTTTAGAGCCTAATCACGAAGAGAAACAGCGCATAACCCTCAACTCAAAAGGGATGGTATGGTTTACGGCTTACGGAGCAGATACAACTGACGGGTGGAAATACAAACCATTACGGAAGACACGTACCAAGCTAGGGGAAGAGCAGACCAAGACCATACTCGGATTAGCAGAGGAACTCTTCGGAGAGATGCACGGACTCATTGACCCACCAATATGCGATGGGGAGAGGGACTTGCTAACGGTAAACTACGAAAGCGGGTACGCTCAAAAGAAATACATAAACGAAGAAGAACATCCTACCATGCAACGTTTATACGAGGAGTTAAGGAAAGCACTAGCGATAAAAACTCTTTTACTATTCGAATATGACTTTTACACCGAGTAGAAGCCTTGCAAATCGACAAAAAATATGGTAAAATAAAAGACAAGCCTCTAGGCTTATAATAGGAGATTATATGGCAGAGAAAAACAACGCCAACATCGGCTTCGAAAAACAAATTTGGGACGCAGCTTGTGTTCTATGGGGGCATATCCCTGCGGCAGAATACCGCAAGGTTATCGTGGGATTAATCTTCCTTCGATACATTTCGTGTGCCTTTGAAAAAAGATACAACGCCCTTGTAGCAGAAGGAGAAGGGTTCGAGAACGACCGTGATGCTTACGAAATGGAAAATGTCTTTTTCGTTCCAGAGGCGGCACGATGGAGTGTGATATCCGCCGCTGCCCACACACCCGAAATAGGCACGGTAATAGACGATGCTATGAGAGCAATCGAAGCGGAGAACAAGTCGCTGAAGAACGTTCTTCCGAAGAACTATGCAAGCCCTGACCTCGACAAGCGAGTGTTGGGTGATGTCGTGGACTTATTCACGAACAACATAGACATGGACGATACCGAAGAAAGTAAAGACTTACTCGGACGCACATACGAATACTGCATCGCACAGTTCGCTGCTTACGAGGGAGTCAAGGGCGGTGAATTCTACACACCTTCAAGCATCGTAAAAACCATAGTTGAAATACTCAAGCCTTTTGAGAATTGCCGAGTTTATGACCCTTGCTGCGGAAGTGGCGGTATGTTTGTGCAGTCGGTTAAATTCCTCCAAGCACACAGCGGAAATCGTGGTGGGATTTCGGTGTTCGGACAAGAGTCAAACCCCGATACTTGGAAGATGGCAAAGATGAATATGGCGATCCGTGGGATAGATGCAAACTTCGGACCGTACCACCAAGACACATTCTTCGATGATTTGCACCCTGCGCTCAAAGCGGACTTTATCATGGCAAATCCGCCCTTTAACCTTTCGAATTGGGGTGGGGAAAAACTAAAGGAAGATAAGCGTTGGAAATATGGTGTACCCCCGACGGGGAACGCCAACTTTGCTTGGATTCAGCACATGATACATCACCTCGCTCCGAACGGAAAGATAGGTCTCGTTTTAGCAAACGGAGCCTTGTCTTCGCAGTCGAGCGGAGAAGGTGAAATACGAAAGAACATCATCAATGACGATTTGGTTGAGGGGATTGTTGCTTTGCCGACGCAGCTCTTCTACAGCGTAACTATACCAGTCACCCTTTGGTTTATAAGCAAGAATAAAAAGCAGAAGGGGAAGACGGTCTTCATCGATGCCCGTAAAATGGGTTATATGGTTGACCGCAAGCACCGTGATTTCACGGAAGAAGACATAGATAAAATCGCCCAAACCTTTGAGGCTTTCCAAAAAGGAACACTTGAAGATGTGAAAGGCTTTTGTGCCGTTAAAACAACCGCAGATATAGCGGAGCAGGACTACATACTCACGCCCGGCAGATATGTTGGTATAGAAGAGCAAGAAGAAGATGAAGAGCCGTTCGATGAGAAAATGACAAGGCTGACTAACGAACTCTCCCTAATGTTTGGAAAGTCCCACGAACTCGAAGAAGAGATACGTAAGAAGTTGGGGGCAATAGGGTATGAAGTCTAATTGGAAAAACTATACTCTTGAGCAAGTATGCAAGAGGATTTACAGCGGCGGAACGCCATCAACAGCGCATCCTGAATATTGGGGCGGAGATATTAATTGGCTATCTTCTGGAGAGACAGGCCAAAAGTATATAAAGGAAACTATAAAAAAGATTACGGCTCTTGGAGTAGAGAAATCATCTACGAAACTCGCTCAAAGAGGTTGCACTGTGGTAGCATCAGCAGGACAAGGCTTTACAAGAGGGCAAGCAAGTTTTTTGTTGATAGATACATACGTGAATCAGTCGGTAATAGTATTTGACGCAGACGATAAGTACATTTTACCAAGGTATTTATACTACAATTTAGATAATCGATATGAAGAATTTAGGTTGCTATCGGATGGAACAAGCACACGCGGTGGACTTTCGGGTTGGATAGTAAAACGCATGGGCATAGAACTACCACCGATAGAAGAACAGGCAAAAATCGTATCGTTATTGCAGAGTATAGATGAGAAGATAGAGCTAAATACTGCGATAAATAATAATTTAGTGGCTTAAATCTCGACCCCAGACACATCAATTTCTCCGCTCATTAGGCGAGGAAGAAGTGAGTCACGTATCTCCACCAAGTTACGGTTTTCAAAGTATGACTCCTGTATATGACGAAGCATCGGAAGAACCGTATCGTTAAACTTTTTCGCAATATCCTTGGGCGGAATGGCTATCTCCATATCACCCAAGCCACCGTCCCAAACAGCATAAGGCATAGTAGAGCCTTTTGATGTGGTCTGTGCATAATCGATACTGCTATCTTGGTCGCAACAAAGCAACCCGAAAGAAAGGTAGTCTGCATCGTAAGGCTTGAGCGTAAAGCAAGTTGTTCGTGTAATTCCACGGCACGGTGCAAATATCACTCGGTGAAAGTAAACCCTCATGGCTCCAATGACAATATCGTCCTTGTCAAAAGTGATTAAGCTACTTTGGGCGTCCTCATTAGGTTTGAATTCGGAAACCGCAAAGGTCTTCATCGGGATAACATCAATGGGCAAGTATGGCAAGTTCGGCTCATCACCAACCTTGATTCCGTCCCGTTTGAGCCTTAAAATGTCTTTTAACTTGCCGATGTGCCATTCGGTAGGCATCTCACCACCGAACGGTTCAAAATCTACAAACCAAGCCTTAAATAAAGCACGTGCTTGCTGCTGTAAATTATTATTTACCGAAGAAACTCTCACCAACGGCGAGAGTTATAAGAAGAACCGCCGTTGCATAGTCGGTCTCCTAATATAGAATAATAACAGGAGATAAACTATGAACGAATCAGTAATCAACGAGGTAATGCAGGGAATGCTTCCATACCTCAACAACGGACAACTAGCGGAATTGCAGAGAGTGTTGTCCCAATCGCTTCACGGGCGAACCGTGATAGAAGAGAGAACAGATACCGAAGAACAAGATGGAAACAACCAAAAATTGACTGAACTCTTTGTAGCGGCAAAACGAGTAGAAGGGTGTTCGGAAAAATCGCTCACCTACTATTCAAACACTATTGGAACGATGCTTAAAATGATAAACAAGGATATCCGTGCGTAAAAACCTACGGCTACCGAATAAAAGACCATAACTACGAAATCTACGAGCCAGAGGCACAAATCGTAAGGTTTATATACAAGACCTACTTGGCGGGGCAGAGTTATGGTCAAATCTGTAAGATGCTGATGGACAGAGAGGTGCTTTCCCCCGGCGGTGTGAAATTATGGAAGACAAGCACGGTATCCTATATACTTGAAAACGAAAAATACAAAGGGGACTTGCATCTGCAGAAGCAAACCTACAGCGACCTTAAATATAGGAAGAGAATCAAGAATACCGAGGGCAAGCAATACTATGTAGAGAATCACCATCAGCCGATTATAAGCAAAACGGATTGGAATAGAGTGCAAAAGGAAAGGGAAATCCGAACAAGCCAAAGGGGATACAGTCCGACAGGCAAAGCAGGCTACTCATCGAAATACGCATTCTCGAACAAGTTATTCTGCCTCGGCTGCGGTAGCAAGTTCCGCAGGCACAAATACGATACGGTACAAAAAACGGTGTACACTTGGGTCTGCATCAACCATAAGCGATACAAAAACTGCAAGCAAGACGCCATAAAAGAAGAAGACCTTGAAAGAACCTTTATAGGTGTTATGAGGGACATCGTAACGGACAAGGACGGATTTATAAACAAGGTCATAGCGAACATCGAAGAGGTGGTAAAGAACCGCCAGAGCGAAACCTCGACCGAAGAAATCGATGCAAAAATCATTTCGATACAAAACGAAATGATAGGCTTGGTAAGGGATATGACGGTGGCGAACACCGCTGAAATCTCCGCAAAGACACAGGAAATGCTCGGCGAAATCGAAAGGCTGAAACATGTAAAGGAAACCACGATAGCCGAAGGATTGGCATTAGAAAGGGACTTGAGCAGAATGGATAACCTACGAGAGATGCTGAACTCGGACGAGTTATTCGACAAGTTCAATGCGGACATCTTCCGCCGAGTAGTGGACAAAGTCCTGATAGACGGAAAGACAGCGACCTTCGTCTTATGCGATGCGGTGCGAATCACTAGACCGATAATCGGAGTAGAAAACGAATAACCATTATAATAATTAAGGAAAGGGACGGTCCGAGTGAAAACAGACCGTCTTTTTTTGCTATACTTTTATGAACGGATATGTTATAATGACAGTACTATAAACAGTAATTTAGCGGAGAAAATTATGAATAGATGTCCGTGGTGTCTTATAAACGAACTTGAAACAAAATATCATGATGATGAATGGGGTGTTCCCGTTTATGACGACGTAAAGCAATTTGAATACTTAATGTTAGAAGCGATGCAATGCGGGTTGAGCTGGGATACTGTACTGAAAAAGCGTGAAATTTTCCGTTCTTGTTTTGACGGTTTTAATTATGAAAAAATTGCTACCTATACCGCCAAGGACATAGAACGAATTATGAACACGGCGGGCGTTATACGCTCACAAAGAAAAATAGAGGCGGTTATAAATAATGCTCGCATATTTCAAAAAATAAGAAACGAGTTCGGTTCCTTTTCACAGTATATTTGGAGTTGGTCGGGTGGTAAGGCGTTACTATATCGCGGACACGAATTAGGAAATCTTCCTGCGTCAAATGAGCTATCCGATAAAATTTCAGCGGATTTAAAAAAGCGCGGAATGAAATTTCTCGGTT
>Ga0209694_1002135_pt1 | contig 17482 bp, 26 predicted proteins | sample GluameincwithD2O_FD_187499 | JGI IMG/M metagenome (GOLD analysis project Ga0209694, IMG submission 187499) | Mouse cecum microbial communities from Vienna, Austria - Glucosamine amended microcosms incubated with D2O (SPAdes) (version 2) | ecosystem: Host-associated > Mammals > Digestive system >... | reverse complement strand
TGTTTCAAACGCCAGGCGGTGAAAAGCCGCAAAGCCACAGGCGCACCGCTCCTGCGGGCGCGCCTGTGGCTGCACATGTTCAAGGAGAGGGACACATCCGTCCCTCAATTACCGGCGGCGGGACCCGCTCCGGCCCGCCGCCCCTCGTTCGTGGCAGCTCTCCGCTTTATGGCGACTTCGGCCTTCCATACTGGGTCCCACTTCCTTTCCCTGTGATATTTACGGATTCTTAATTATCCTATGCTATTGTAACACCAATTGACACCCTTTTGCAAGAGAAATAACTGCCATTTTTCCAGAAAACAGGCTTAATTGGGAAATGCCTCCCCGCAGCACATTGCCGTAGGCCTGAAAAAGCAGGAGCGGCCTGCGGCCGCCCCTGCTTTTTGTGCCGATTTACTGCGGGCCGCCGAGGGCGGCGGCCCCTGCTAGCGGGTGCCGCTCCGCTGCTGGCGCTGGGCGGCAAAAATATTCTGGGTGATTTTGGCCTCGTCGGACTCGTTCAGCTCCAGGAACCGGCAGCCAAACTCGGTGGGCTTGTTCTCCCCCCGGTTGATTATCCGCAGGACCTGGCAGTACATCACCGAGGTGTCCCGGTCCTCCAGCAGCTTGACCTTCAGCAGGAACTTGTCCCCTTCCTGGAAGGGGTAGGCGGAGGCAATACAGGCCCCTCCCACGCTGATGTTCAGCAGCTTGCAGGCCTTCTCCCCGGCGTTCCGGCCGCCCATAATGGTGGCCGTGGCGTCCACGTTGGTGTCCAGCCGAAAAAAGGCCCGGTCGTTGCCAATACGGGCCACCACCAGCTCCTCCACCTGCCACTTGCGCTCGGGCAGTACGGAGATGGTCCCCTCCATATACACCGCCTTCCGCGCATGGTCGTGGTAGCCCCGTATCCGCACCCGGACGGGCTCCTCCTCCCCCTGGTGGGAGAAGCTCTCAGAGTATTGATGCAGCTGGGCCCGGCCCTCCCGGGGGCCGATCAGCTTGGCTACAAACAGCAGCTGGCCATCAAAGGTGGTCACCTCCACCCGCATGCCGGAGTATATCTCCAGTTCGTCCTCCTCCTGGCGGGGGGCGGGGAGCTCAGGCTCCTCCGCCTTCTCCTGCACCAGCCCGCGGAATAAATCAAACAGTCCCAAGTGTGTTCCTCCTTATTTTTCTCGCAGCTGCTTCAGTCCCTTGTCCGCCCATACCACCTGGTTGCGGCCGAAACGTTTGGCGTCGTAAAGCATGGTGTCCGCCACCTTCAGATAGGTGTCGTAGGTGCTGTCCGTGCCGGGGATGGCGGTCACGCCGCCGATACTCACCGTCACCCACTGGGAGACCTCCGGGCTGTGGGGAATGTGAAGGTCCTCCACCGCCTGGCGGATGGCCCGCAGATGCTCAAAGGCCTTGTCGGCCTCCTCCCCCACCATGAAGGCCACAAACTCCTCCCCGCCGTAGCGGGCGAAGAAGTCGGTCTTCCGCCGCAGGCGGGCAGCCGCCGTCTTGGCCACGGCGGCGATCACCTTGTCGCCGGCGGGATGGCCGAAGGTGTCGTTGTAGACCTTAAACTTGTCAATGTCAAACATGCAGATGGAGAAGGGCACGTGGAGCCGGATGGCCTCCTGCCACTTCGCGGCGCTGAGCTCGTCATGCCGCCGCCGGTTGGCCACGCCGGTGAGCTGATCGGTCATGGACTGGGCCTCTATCTGCTTGCGGTACTGATAGAGCTTGATGTGGGTGTCCACCCGGGCCTTGACGATCAGCGGGTGGAAGGGCTTTACGATATAGTCCACCGCCCCCAGGGTGAGGCCCCGCTGCTCGTGCTCGATGGCGGCCAGGCCGGTAATGAGAATCACAGGGATGTGCTGGGTAATCAGCTCCTCCTGTAACTTTTTCAGAAGGTCAAAGCCGTCCATATCCGGCATAATCACATCCAGCAGAATGAGGGAATACTCCCCGGAGCTGGCCTGGGACAGCCCGTCCGCCGCCGTGTGAACAGCGGTTACATCATAATCATCGTCCAGAATGGACTTCAACTGGGCAGCCTGTACAATGCTGTCGTCAACAATCAGTACCTTTTCCATTATTACACTCCTTGTCCGGGCTTTCCGCCCTCCTGGCGCCTGGGGAGGACGACCTCCGGCCAGGCCCATTAAACGCGAGCGATTCGCAAAAACATTATAGTATAATCCACTGAAAATAGCAAGGGATTTTTCTGCCCGGTTGTGATTTTCGGGGGTCAGAAAGAGCCGCCTGAAAAGGCGGCCCTGTGCGGCATGTTCTGCTCCCCTTTACTGGACCTTCTGGCTGTCCAGATACTCGTCGTAGGTCATCTTCCGGTCCACCAGTCTGCCGTCAGCGGTGAAATCAAAGACCCGGTTGCACACCGTTTGAATGAGCTGGTGGTCGTGGGAGGCCACCAGCACGTTGCACTTCACGGCCTCCAGCCCCTTGTTCAGGGCGGCGATGGACTCCAGGTCCAGGTGGTTGGTGGGCTGGTCCAGCATGAGGACGTTGGCCCCGGACAGCATCATCCGGGACAGCATGCACCGCACCTTCTCGCCGCCGGACAGCACCTTTACCGGCTTGTGGACCTCGTCCCCGGAAAAGAGCATCCGGCCCAGGAAGCCCCGGAGGTACTGCTCCTGGGGGTCGGGGGAGAACTGGCGCAGCCACTGGACCAGGTCGTCGTCGTTCTCCTGAAAATAGGGGGTGTTGTCCTTGGGGAAGTAGGAGAAGGTGGCGGTCTGGCCCCATTTCACGGTGCCCTCGTCGGGCTCCAGCTCGCCGGCCAGAATTTTAAAGAGGGCGGTGTGAGCGTTCTCGTTGTCCCCCACGAAAGCAATCTTCTCGTCGTGGCCCACAATGAAGGACACCTTGTCCAGCACCTTCACCCCGTCGATGGTTTTGGACACGTCGGTGACAAATAGGATATCCTTGCCCACCTCCCGGTCGGGGGTGAAGCCCACCCAGGGGTAGCGGCGGGAGGAGGCGGGCATCTCCTCCACCGTGAGCTTATCCAGCAACTTGCGCCGGGCGGTGGCCTGCTTGCTCTTGGACTTGTTGGCGGAGAAGCGGGAGATAAAGTCCTGCAACTCCTTGATTTTTTCCTCGTTGCGCTTGTTCTGGCTCTTAACGAGCTGCTGCACCAGCTGGGAGGACTCATACCAGAAGTCGTAGTTGCCCACATACATCTTGATCTTGCCGTAGTCAATGTCCACGATGTGGGTACAGACAGTGTTGAGGAAGTGCCGGTCATGGGACACCACAATCACTGTGCCCTCAAAGTCCAGCAGGAAGTCCTCCAGCCAGTTGACGGCATCAATGTCCAGGTTGTTGGTGGGCTCGTCCATCATCAGCAGGTCGGGATTTCCGAACAGCGCCTGGGCCAGGAGGACCTTCACCTTCAGGCGGGCGTCCAGGGTGGCCATGTCGTTGTAGTGCAGCTCGGTGCCCAGCCCCAGGCCCTGGAGAATACGGCTGGCGTCGCTCTCCGCCTCCCAGCCCCCCAGTTCGGCGTACTCCTCCTCCAGCTGGCAGGCTAAGAGTCCGTCCTCGTCGGTCATCTCCTCCTTGGCGTAGAGGGCCTCCTTCTCCTTACCGATATCGTACAGCCGTTGGTTGCCCATGATGACGGTGTCCATCACGTTGTAGGCGTCGTAGGCGTTTTGGTCCTGCTTCAGCACCGACATGCGGACGTTGGGCAGGATGGACACCTGGCCGGAGGTGGAGTCCAGCTCGCCGGAGAGAATTTTCAGGAAGGTGGACTTGCCGGCGCCGTTGGCGCCGATGATGCCGTAGCAGTTGCCCCGCAAAAATTGCAGGTCCACGTGGGAAAACAGCGGGGTGCCGCTGTAGTTCAGGCTCAGGTCGGTGACGGTAATCATGTTTTATTGCTCCTTTTTCCATTGTCAGTGCTGTCCATCATACCACAAAGGCAGAAAAAAAGACAGCGTTTTTTTGCAAAAGGCTGTCCTTTTTCTGCCTTTTCTTTTGGAGAAAGTGCCAGAAAATCAATCCGGCCTGCCGGCCCGCTCAATTTTAATGTCCAGCTCCTGAAAGAACAGCCGGACCAGGTTTTCCACCCGCTGGACGCACTCCGGGTCGCTCAGCCGGTCATTTTCCAAAATGCAGCGGATGGCCTCCAGGGTCTGGACCGCCTGGCTCTCCACCGCCTGGGCGATCACCGCCGGATGCAGGCGCTCCATGTGGTCCAGCACCAGCTTGCCCACCGCCGCATGACACAGTGCCGTGGGTGTATCAGGCCCGTTTTGACTGCGCACCGCCCTCTCCCCCTTCCAATGTATAGTGCTCCAGCGCGTAGGTCAGAAACAGGCCGATAAGCTCGTTACGGCTGCGCCCGGTTTCTCTGGATATATCATCCATCTGATTGACCACGGACTCCCGCAGGCGGACGGAGAAGGTCCGGTACCCGTCCTCGCCTTTAGGGCGCTTTATGGTGACGATCAGCGCGTCTTTTGTCACAGTACCACCTCAATTCGCCTAAATTTTACAGCATTCACGGCACCGCGGCTATGCCAAAATAGATGTTAGAAAATATGTTATTTTGTCAACACAAATCCCTGCTAATCTGGAATTTTTTTCACAAATTAATACTATTTTCCTCTTGCCAATACTTGGATACTGTGATATACTGTCCTCGGTCGAAAGACCGCCTGTGCATATTTGTCCTTGCGACGACGGCCGGGCCTCCTCCCGGCCGTCAAAAAAACATTAAAGTCCTCGGGAAAGATTTTTCCTGGGGACTTTTTTGGACAGCACACCGTTTTTTCAACAGTTGCATTTGCTTTGAAATTAAGTTATAATATATTTATGTTATAGTATACTTTTATTTTCCGTGCAGGTGCAAACTTTATTTGTCAGGAGGTGGCTGTTTCATGCCGAACGATATGTTGACAATTAAAGTAAGAGGAGACGACGGTCACCGCAATATTACCGTCAGGGTACGTGAGCGGACACTCCAGGGGATTGAGGAAATTGTAAAAAATACAGGCCACAGCCGCAATGAAGTGATCGGCCTGATGCTTGATTACGCGCTGCCCCGCATTAAAATCGAATCTGGTGAACAATAAAAGCACTCCCCCGGGACGCTTCCGCGTTCCAGGGGAGTGTTTTACAGTCCCAATCCGTAAATTCGGTTGGCGTTTTGAAAAAATACCTTTTCCCAGTGCCGCTCCGGCACCAGCCGCTGGACAAACCGGATATATTCCTCCAGGTTGACGATGGGCCAGTCGGTGCCGTACAGGATATCGTCCCACTGGCCGATGGCGGTGAGCCAGGTGGTCAGCAGGCCGGCGTAGCCCGCCTGCTCCTGAAAATACCGCTCGATATCCACCCGCCCCTCCAGCAGGCCGGACAGGTCGGCGGCCACGTTGGGATTTTTCTCCACCACCGCGGCGGCGCTCTCCAAAAAGGGGTTGCCAAAGTGGCACATGACAAACCGGGTCCTCTTGTGGTCAGCGGCCACCTCGTCCAGGGTAAGGGGGTGGGCGTACTTCAGGTGGGCCCGGGGGAAGGCGGTAAGGCCCATGTGGACGGCCACCGGCTTGTCGTACCGGGCGGCCAGCTCATACACCGGCTCATACACCGGGTCGGACAGCCACAGCCGGTTGTAACCGGGGTACAGCTTCACCCCGCAGCACGACCGCCGCTGGAGGTTCTCCTCCACCCTCTCCGCCAGGTCGGGAACGGGCCTCTCCCCCCGGCCCATGAGGGCGCTGTCCAGCCCAATGCAGTAGTGAAACAGGTCGGCCGGGTAGCTGTGATAGGCGGGGTCCAGACTGCGGTTGCCCATCACCACCCCGTGGACCATCCCCAGCTCCCCATAGACCTGCCGCAGGTGGGCTGTGGAATTTTTGTGCCCCACTTGCTCCGCCATGGCGTCGGTGTCGGGCGAGGGGGGAAAGAGGTGGAGGTGGGCGTCGATGATTTTCATGGTTCCGCCCTCACCGCCACTGCCGGCGCAGCATGTCGATGTCCTCGTTCTTCTTCAGCAGCACCCCCAGGTAGGGTACCTCCTTCACAATGCGCCCCACGTCCACGCCACCGTGCTGGAGGGCCTGAATCCAGTCGATAATCTCGCTGGTAGAGGGCTTTTTCTTGATCTGAGGCAGGTTCCTGATTTTGTAAAAGGCCTCCAGCACCTGAGTAAGCAGCTTTTCGCTGATATCCGGATAGTGAACCCGAACGATATCCGCCATCAGCTCCCTGTCGGGGAACTCGATGTAGTGGAAGACGCACCGGCGCAGGAAGGCGTCGGGCAGCTCCTTCTCCGCGTTGGAGGTGATAATCACGATGGGCCGGTGGTTGGCCCTGACGGTGCGGCCCGTCTCCGGGATGTGGAACTCCATCCGGTCCAGCTCCCAAAGCAGGTCATTGGGAAACTCCAGGTCGGCCTTGTCGATCTCGTCAATGAGGAGAATCACCTGCTCGTCGTCGGTGAAGGCCTCCCCCAGCTTACCCAGCTTGACATATTTCTCAATGTCATCCACCCCCTGGCCGCCAAACTGGCTGTCGTAGAGCCGCTGGACCACGTCGTAGACATAGAGCCCGTCCTGGGCCTTGGTGGTGGACTTGATGTTCCAGATAATAAGCTTCTTTCCCAGGGCCTGGGAGATGGCCTCGGCCAGCATGGTCTTGCCGGTGCCCGGCTCCCCCTTGATAAGCAGGGGCTTTTGCAGCACCATGGCGATGTTGGCGGCCCGGAGCAGCTCCTCCGAGGCCACATAGTTTTGACTTCCTTTAAATTCACCCATTTGCGGTTCCTCCTGATCTGATGGCACTTGCAGACATTATAGCGCATTTTGGACAAAAAGGGAATAGAAAAAACCCGCCCGAAGGCGGGTTTTCTGTTTACACCAGCTGGATAATGGCCATCTCGGCGGCGTCGCCGCGGCGGGGGCCAATGCGGACCACACGGGTGTAGCCGCCGTTGCGGTCGGCATACTTGGGTCCGATCTCCTTGAACAGCTTGTTGGCCACGTCCTCCTTGGTGATGTAGGACAGGGCCTGGCGGTAGGAGGCCAGGGTGTTGGTCTTGGCCAGGGTGATCATCTTCTCGGCCACGGGAGCCACTTCCTTGGCGCGGGTGACGGTGGTCTTAATCTGGCCGTTCTCCAGCAGATAGGTGACCATGGCGCGGAGCATAGCCCGGCGCTGGTCGCTGGTGCGGCCCAGTTTACGGTTCTTCTGAGACATGGTAAACACTCCTTCGACCTCGCGTGGCGAGATCAGTTAAATTCGTTCATTGTGCGGAACGTTACATACGCTTTTCCTGTGGGGCCCGACGACCCCGGCGGGCCATTTCTGTCCTGGGAATGACCCACCATCTTTACTCTGGGCATGACCCGCCCAGGTGGGCGGGTCCCACATAAGGCTTAATTATTTTCTTCACTCGCCAGGGACAGGCCCATCATGGACAGCTTGTTGATGACCTCTTCCAGAGACTTGCGGCCCAGGTTCCGGACCTTCATCATCTCCTCCTCGGTCTTGGAGATCAGGTCCTCCACCGTGTTGATGTTGGCCCGCTTCAGGCAGTTGTAGGAGCGGACGGACAGGTCCATGTCGTCAATGGTCATCTCCATCACCTTGTCCCGCTGGGTCTCCGCCTTCTCCACCACGGTGGAGCGGCTGCCCATGGTCTCGGACAGGTCGGTGAACAGGGTGAAGTGGTCGCACAGGATGCGGGCTCCCAGAGAGACGGCGTCCCGGGCGTCGATGGTGCCGTTGGTCCACACCTCCAGGGTCAGCTTGTCATAGTCGGTGGCGTCGCCCACGCGGGTGTTCTCCACGGTGTAGTTGACCTTGCGGACGGGGGTGTAGATAGAGTCCACGGGAATCACCCCGATAATGGACTGGGCGGGCTTGTTCTTGTCGGCGGAGACATAGCCCCGGCCGTGGGACAGGGTCAGCTCCATCGACAGGGTGGCGTCCGGGCCCAGGGTGGCGATGTGCAGATCCGGGTTGAGGACCTCCACGTCGGCATCCGCCTTGATGTCGCCGGCTGTCACCTTGCACTCCCCGGCGGCCTCGATATGGACGGTCTTGGTCCCCTCGCTGTACAGCTTGGCGATAATGCCCTTCACGTTGAGGACAATCTCGGTTACGTCCTCCTTCACCCCGGGGATGGTGGTAAACTCGTGCTGGACCCCGGAGATCTTGATGGAAGTCACCGCGGTGCCGGGCAGGGAGGACAGCAGAATCCGCCGCAGGGAGTTGCCCAGGGTGGTGCCGTAACCCCGCTCCAAAGGCTCCACCACGTACTTGCCGTAGGAGGTGTCGCCGGGATTTTCGATACAGTCGATGCGGGGCTTTTCAATTTCTATCATATGCTGGAATACCCTCCTTTTCTCGGCGGCGCAGGGCGCCGCTTCATTCAGCTCACCAATATCTGAGGGTTCTCTAAGTCTGTTGTACCTAAGCTGTCCGCAAACATTTCTGTGGGGCCCGACGACCCCGGCGGGCCATTTCTGCCCTGGGTATGACCCGCCCAGGTGGACGGGTCCCACATACTCCCCACGCAGGACAGCCTGACAAGGAATTACTTAGAATACAGCTCGACGATGAGGTGCTCTTCCACGGGGAAGTCGATGTCGTCCCGGGTGGGCATGGCAGCGACGGTGCCCTGGAGGGTATTTTTGTTGCGGTCCAGCCACTTGGGCACGTTGACCACGGGGGCGTCCTCGCCGGTCAGGCGCTTGAACTTGACGGAGGCGCGGCTCTTTTCCCGGACCTCAATCACGTCGCCCACCTTGACCAGGTAGGAGGGCACATCCACCCGCTGGCCGTTAACGGTGAAGTGGCCATGGGTGGTGAGCTGGCGGGCCTCACGGCGGGTCATGGCGAAGCCCAGACGGTACACCACGTTGTCCAGCCGGCGCTCGATCATGGTCAGCAGATTTTCGCCGGTCTTGCCGGGCATGCGGCTGGCCTTCTCGTAGTACATATGGAACTGCTTCTCCATCACGCCATAGACAAATTTCACCTTCTGCTTCTCGGTCATCTGCATAGCGTACTCAGATTGCTTCTTGCGCATCTGGCCCTTGGGGTTGCGGTTGGTTGTCTTCTTGGCATAGCCCATAGCGGCGGGGGACAGGTTCAGCGCCTTGCACCGCTTGGCGATGGGCTGCATATTTCTAGCCATCTGTCAAAACCTCCTTCAATCGATCAGACACGGCGGCGCTTCGGGGGCCGGCAGCCGTTGTGGGGAACGGGAGTCACGTCCTTGATGAGGGTGACCTCCAGGCCCACGGCCTGCAGCGCCCGGATGGCGGCCTCGCGGCCCTGGCCGGGGCCCTTTACAAAGACCTCAACGGTCTTCAGGCCATACTCCATCGCAGCCTTGGCGGCCGTCTCGGCGGCGGTCTGAGCGGCGAAGGGGGTGGACTTACGGGAACCGCGGAAGCCCAGGCCGCCGGAGGAGGCCCAGGACAGGGCGTTGCCCTGCGCGTCGGTCACAGTGACCATGGTGTTATTGAAGGAGGAGCGGATATGCACCTGGCCCCTCTCTACGTTCTTACGCTCGCGGCGCTTGCGCACCACTTTTTTACCTTTGTTCGCAGCCATGTGTATCCCTCCTTACTTCTTCTTATTGGCGACGGTACGCTTGGGACCCTTGCGGGTACGGGCGTTGGTCTTGGACCGCTGGCCGCGGACGGGCAGCCCCTTGCGGTGGCGGATGCCCCGGTAGCAGCCGATCTCGGTCAGCCGCTTGATGTCCATAGCCACGTTGCGGCGCAGGTCGCCCTCCACGGTGTAGTCGTGGATGACCTCACGCAGCTTGGCCTCGTCCTCCTCGGTGAGGTCCTTCACGCGGGTGTCGGGGTTTACCCCGGCCTTGGCCAGGATCTTGTTGGCGCTGGTGCGCCCAATGCCGTAGATATAAGTGAGGCCGATCTCGATTCTCTTCTCTCTCGGCAGGTCAATACCGGCAATACGAGCCATTTTTTACAGCACCTCCAATTAACCTTGTCTCTGCTTATGCTTGGGGTTTTCGCAAATTACCATGACTTTGCCCTTGCGCTTGATGACTTTGCACTTCTCGCACATGGGCTTCACGGACGGTCTGACTTTCATTGTTAAAACCTCCTGAATGCCTTAATGGCCCCTCGTTGTCGCGGGCTGCATATCCTTCGCTTCGCCCTTCGGGCAAAGCTCACTCATTTCGCCGCTCCTCCTCTCCAAACCGAACCCGCTTCGCTGGGCTTCGGTTTGGGGGCGGCCTGCGGCCGCCTCCCCGGAGGCAAGGCTCCCGGGGAACCCTTGACAACTCGGTCGTTGATAGTTACTTGGACCGCCAGGTGATTCTTCCCCTGGTCAGGTCGTAGGGTGACATCTGAATGGTCACCTTGTCGCCGGGGAGGATGCGGATGAAATTCATGCGCAGCTTCCCGGAAATATGTGCCAGGATGATGTGTCCGTTTCCGATATCCACGTGGAACGTGGTATTGGGCAGAGCCTCGGTTACGACGCCCTCCAATTCGATCATATCATCTTTTGCCAAGCGAATATCCCTCCTTGAAGGCGGCCAGCGCCCGTCTCAATGCCCGGTCGGAGACCGGTTCTCCCTGCTTCAGGCTGTGGACCACAGGATGGTCATACATGCGCGACTGGTCGTCAGTCAAGCACGAGACATGGCCCAGCTTTTTCCGCTTGGGCCGGGACAGCCTGCGCCGCTTTCCGTCGGCCAGCAGCAGCATGTGTCCCTCCTGATCCACGCCTACCACACAGAAAATACCGTCCTTGTCCCGTCCGGCGTTGGCCTGGACGATCCAGCCTGTGTAATCATACATAGGTTCCGTCCTCCGTGACGGTCAGAATCTCCGGGCCGTCCTCGGTGATGAGGATGGTATTTTCATAGTGGGCGGCCAGGGAGCCGTCCTTCGTTACGGTGGTCCAGTTGCCCTCCCGGTTTTCCACCTGCCAGCCTCCGGCGCACACCATGGGCTCCACCGCGATGGTCATCCCCGGCTGGAGCCGGGGGCCGTGGCCCGCGGGGCCGAAGTTGCGCACCTCGGGGGGCTCGTGGAGCCTGGCGCCCACGCCGTGGCCCACAAAGTCCCGGACTACAGAGAAGCCGTGGGCCTCCACATAGACCTGGACGGCGTGGCCGATGTCGCTCACCCGGCAGCCCCGGCGGGCGTTTTTGATGCCCTCCCAGAAGCTCTGCTGGGTGACTTCGACCAAGTGCTTCGCCTCCGGACTGACCTCTCCGCACAGATAGGTGGCGGCGCAGTCGCCGTGGAAGCCGCCGATCAAGGCGCCTACGTCCACACTGACGATGTCGCCCTCCCGCAGCTTTCGGGGGCCGGGGATACCGTGGATGACCACCTCGTTCACCGAGATGCAGGCCGAGCCGGGGAAGCCGCCGTAGCCCAGAAAGGAGGGCTTGGCCCCGTGGCTCTCGATAAAGCGGCGGACCGCCCTGTCGATCTCGTGGGTGGTGACCCCGGGGCGCACCATGGAGCCCGCCAGCGCCCGGGCCTGGGCGGTGAGCCGCCCGGCCCGGCGCATGGCCTCGATCTCCCGGGGGGATTTCAGTGATATCATTTCCAGCGCCATCAGAGCTCCAGCGCCTCCATGATTACCTGGCTGGTCCCCTCAATGGTGTCCTGATTGGCCACGGAGACCAGGATGCCTTTGCCCTCGTAGAAGCCCTTCAGGGGCTCGGTCTCCTGATGGTAGACCGCCAGCCGCGCCCGGACGGTCTCGGCCCGGTCGTCCTCCCGCTGGACCAGAGGTCCGCCGCAGGAGTCGCACACCCCCTCCGCCTTGGGGGGGCGGGCCTTCACGTGGTAGGGGGCGCCGCAGCTCTGGCACACCCGGCGGCCAGACATGCGCTCCTCGATCTCTCCGTCGGAGATCTCGATGGACAGCACCCGGTCGAAGGTGATGCCCGCCCTGTCGATGGCCTCGGCCTGGCCGATGGTGCGGGGCACCCCGTCCAGAATGAAGCCCCTGGCGCAGTCGGGCTGGGCCAGACGGTCAGCCACAATGCCAATAATCACCGAATCAGGCACCAGCTTGCCGGCGTCCATATAGGATTTGGCCTCCAAACCGGTGGGAGTCTCCTCCTTGATGGCCGCGCGGAGAATGTTTCCTGTGGAAATGGTAGGGATGCCCAGCTTGGCGCTGAGAATCTCGGCCTGGGTCCCTTTGCCGGCGCCTGGAGCGCCCAGCAGGATCAGCTTCATACCCATAGCCGCCTCTCCTTACTCCAGGAAGCCCTTGTAATGCCGCATGAGCATCTGGGCCTCCATCTGCTTCACGGTCTCCAGGGCGACGCCCACCACGATGATGACCGAGGTGCCGCCGATGGCCAGGGACTGGTAGCGCACCAGATTGCCGGTGATGATGGGCGCGATGGCAATCACAGAGAGATACAGAGCCCCGAACATGGTGATCTTGTTGAGCACCTTCATGAGGAAGTCGGCAGTGGGCTTTCCGGGCCGCAGGCCGGGGATGAAGCCGCCGTTCTTCTTCAGGTTGTTGGCCACCTCAATGGGGTTGAAGGCCATGGTGGAGTAGAAATAGCTGAAGCCCACGATGAGCAGGAAATACAGAATGCTGTAGAAGGGGGCCGCGGTGTCGAACACCTTCATCAGGCCGCCGCCGAAGCCCGGGCTGTCCTTGGTGATGCCCATAAAGCCGCAGATGGTGGCGGGCAGAGAAGCGATGGACTGGGCGAAGATGATGGGCATGACGCCCGCCATGCTCACCTTCATGGGGATGTGGGTGGACTGGCCGCCGTACATCTTCCGGCCCACCACGCGCTTGGCGTACTGCACCGGGATGCGGCGCTCGGCGTTGTTGATATAGACGATGAATACCACCAGAGCCAGCATACCGATCACCACCAGAGCCAGCATCCAGGGGGCCAGAGCCGACTGCTTCATGATTTCGATATAACTCTTGGCGGACTCCTCGGTCATACCCTGCTCCACCAGGCCCTCCACGGTGGTGCCCTGGAGGCTGATCCAGGTCCGCAGACCGTTGATGCCGTCCATGAGCATCCGGGGGAACCGGGAGACGATACCGGCAAACAGGATAATAGAGATGCCGTTGCCGATGCCAAACTCGGTGATCTGCTCGCCCAGCCACATCAGGAAGGCGGAGCCGGCGGTGAAGGAGATCACAATCACCAGGCCCACCCAGAAGGCGTTCAGGCCGCCGCCGTTCACCAGCCCGTAGCTGTTCACCAGGGTGTAGTAGCCGAAGCCCTGGAGCAGGGCGATGGCCACGGTGGTGTACCGGGTGATGGAGGCGATCTTCTTCCGGCCCTCCTCACCCCCCTCACGCTGGAGCCGCTCCAGGGCGGGGATGGCCACAGTCAGCAGCTGGATGATGATGGAGCTGTTGATATAGGGCTGGATGGACAGGGCGAAGACGGTGGCCATGGAGAAGGCGGAGCCGCTCATGGCGTTCATCAGGCCCAGGATGCCCGTCTGGCTGTCGATATACTGCTTCAGGGAAGCGCCGTCGATATAGGGCACGGGGATGGCGGAGCCGAGGCGGAAGATGAGCAGCGCCATGATGGTGAAGAGCATCTTCTTCTTCAGCTCGGGCACCCGCCACGCGTTGCGGATGGTCTGAATCATGGTCAGACCACCTCCCACTTACCGCCGGCAGCCACGATTTTTTCCTTGGCGGAGGCGGAGAAAGCGGAAGCCTTTACAATCAGTTTCTTGGAGATCTCGCCGTTGCCCAGGATCTTTACGCCGTACTGGCACTTGGTCAGAATGCCCTTTGCCCGCAGCATATCGACATCCACCGTGGCGCCGTCCTCAAAGCGGTTCAGGGCGGAGACGTTGACGGCCTCCAGGGGCTTGGCAAAGATGTTGTGGAAGCCCCGCTTGGGCAGGCGGCGGGCCAGAGGCATCTGGCCGCCCTCAAAGCCCACGCGGACGCCGCCGCCGGAACGGGCCCACTGGCCCTTGTGGCCCCGGCCGGCGGTCTTGCCGTTTCCGGAACCGGCGCCCCGGCCCTTGCGGTAGGCCTTGGTGTTGGAGCCGGGGGCGGGGGAAAGTTCATGCAGATTCATCTCGTGCGCCTCCTCGTTAGTTTTCCTCGGACACCTGGAGCAGGTAGCCGATGTGGGCGATCTTGCCCCGGGTAGCCTCGTTGTCGGGCTGCACGGTGGTGTCGCCGATCTTGCGGAGGCCCAGGGCCTCGGCGGTCGCCTTGTGCTTGGCGATGCGGCCGTTGAGGCTCTTGACCAGCTTAATATTCAGATTAGCCATTTTTGACCCTCCTTAACCCAAGATCTCTTCCACGCTCTTGCCGCGGACGCGGGCCACTTCCTCGGGGGTGCGCAGGGACTTCAGGCCCTCGAAGGTGGCAGAGACCACGTTCTGCGGATTGTTGGAGCGCAGGCACTTGGTACGGATGTCCTTGATGCCGATGGCTTCCATCACGGCACGGACGGGGCCGCCGGCGATCACGCCGGTACCGGGAGCGGCGGGCTTCATCAGCACGCGGCCGGCGCCGAACTCACCGATCACCTCGTGGGGGATGGTGGTGCCCGACAGGGACACGGTAATCATATTCTTCTTGGCGTCCTCGATGCCCTTGCGGATGGCCTCGGGCACCTCGGCGGCCTTGCCCAGGCCGAAGCCCACGCGGCCCTTCTCGTCGCCTACTACCATCAGGGCGGAGAACTTGGCCACACGGCCGCCCTTGACGGTCTTGGATACGCGGTTCAGATAGACCAGCTTCTCGACAAACTCGCTGGGCTCTCTCTCAAATCTAGCCATTTGTTACTTCCTCCTCCCTTAGAACTGCAGGCCGCCCTCGCGGGCGCCCTCGGCCAGAGCCTTCACGCGGCCGTGGTAGACATAGCCGCCGCGGTCGAACACCACGGTCTCAATGCCCTTGGCCTTGGCACGCTCAGCCACGTTGGCGCCCACCTGCTTGGCGGCGTCGGACTTGGTGCCGTCCACCTTGAAGTCCTTCTCCAGGGAAGAAGCGGAGACCAGGGTGACGCCGTTCACGTCGTCGATGACCTGGGCATAGATGTTGGTCTCGCTGCGGAAGACGCACAGGCGGGGACGCTCGGGCGTGCCGGAAATCTTGGCACGGACACGCTTGTGGCGCTTAATGCGCTGGGAGCGGGTATCGGGTCTGTTGATCATAAGTGGCACACCTCCTTTTACTTCTTGGCGCCGGTCTTACCAGCCTTGCGGCGGATGACCTCGTCAGTATACTTGATGCCCTTGCCCTTATAGGGCTCGGGGGGACGCTTCTCTCTCACTTCGGCGGCAAACTGGCCCACCTTCTGCTTGTCGCAGCCGTGGATGATGATCTTGTTGGGGCCGGGGACCTCGATGGTGATGTCCTCGTTCTCCTCCATGGTCACCTGGTGGGAATAGCCCAGGTTCATCACCAGCTTGTTGCCCTCCTTGGCCACGCGGTAGCCTACGCCGTTGACGTCCAGCTCCTTCTTGAAGCCCTCGGTCACGCCCACCACCATGTTGTGGATCAGCGTACGGGTCAGGCCGTGAAGAGCCCGGTTCTCCTTGGCGTCGTTGGGACGGGTGACCTTCAGCTCACCGTTCTCCATGGCGATGGCCATGCTGGGGTTGAACTGCTGTGTCAGGGTGCCCTTGGGACCCTTGACGGTGACAACGTTGTTGTCCTCTACCTTGATCTCCACTCCGGCGGGAATGGCGATAGGAGCTCTACCAATTCTAGACATTCCTATACCCTCCTTACCAGATAAATGCCAGGACTTCGCCGCCGACATGGGCCTCCCGGGCCTTCTTGTCGGTCATGACGCCCTTGGACGTGGAAACAATGGCGATACCCAGGCCCCGCAGGACCTTGGGCAGCTCGTCGGCGCCGGCGTATACCCGCAGGCCGGGCTTGGACACCCGCTTCAGGCCGGAGATGACCTTCTCCTTGCCGGCGTTGTACTTCAGAGCGATGCGGATGACACCCTGAGTCCCGTTGTCGATGAGCTGGAAGTTCTTGATATACCCCTCGTCCAGCAGGATCTGCGCAATGGACTTCTTCATGTTGGACGCGGGCACATCCACGGTGTCGTGCTTGGCGTTGTTCGCGTTGCGGATACGGGTCAGCATATCCGCGATAGGGTCGGTGATTTGCATGCGTGTTTACCTCCTATAAAGATTACCGGAAACGGCTTGGCGCTTCTCGGTACAGACGGCAAGGTATCGGGGATTAGGTCGTCCCCCGACCTGTTGACCGCCCCGCGCCTGGTTGGGGCAGGCGCATTTTATATTGGGAATGTCCCGGCCTGTACACGTAGGGCCAGGGCCTTCCGTCAAAACCGCATACGCGGGTTTGACCGTTTGGAATTTGTCCCCGAAGATGTGCTGTAGGGGCCGACGACCTCGGCGGCCCGCTCCTCCAGTACCCGCAACGCCAGACAAACGGCGCGCCGGGTCGTCGCGCCCTACACGCGTTCTTTCCCAGGCGCCTCCCGCGGCCATACCACTTTCCAGAGTTTTCTGGAGTTCATACGGTACGCAGGTGTAAACGCACGGCTGCGTGTGGAGCAATTTAAGTTGTCCCACGGGGACACAACGATTGATTATACTCTTAAAAAAAAGGTTTTGCAAGGATAATTTCACCCGAACACACGAGCATGTGGACAGAGATATGCCGGAACGGAGCTTTTTTGCTCCGTTCCGGACATGTTACTCTTCTTACCAGGATGCTTTCTTCACGCCGGGGATCTGTCCCTTATAGGCCAGCTCCCGGAAGCAGATACGGCAGATGCCGTAGTCCCGGAGGTAGGCGTGGGGACGGCCGCAGATCTTGCAGCGGTTGTAGCGGCGGGAGGAGAACTTGGGCTCCCTCTGCTGCTTCAGGATCATAGACTTTTTAGCCATAACTCTTCCTCCTCCTTAGCGGCCGGCGAAGGGAGCGCCCACCAGCTTCAGCAGCTCACGGGCCTCCTCATCGGTCTGGGCGGTGGTGCACACCACGATGTCCATGCCGCGGATCTTGTCGATCTTGTCATACTCGATCTCGGGGAAGATCAGCTGCTCCTTGATGCCCAGAGCGTAGTTGCCCCGGCCGTCAAAGGCGTCGGCGGAGATGCCCCGGAAGTCGCGGACGCGGGGGAGGGCCACGTTGAACAGGCGGTCCAGGAACTCCCACATCTTGCTGCCCCGCAGGGTGACCTTGGCGCCGATGGGCATACCCTCGCGCAGCTTAAAGTTAGCCACGGACTTCTTGGCCTTGGTGATGACCGCCTTCTGGCCGGTGATGGTGGTCAGGTCGTTAACCACGGCGTCCAGCACCTTGGCGTTCTCACGGGCCTCGCTGCAGCCCACGTTGACCACGATCTTCTCCAGGCGGGGGATCTGCATGGTGGACTTGTAGCCGAACTTCTGCATCAGAGCAGGAGCGACCTCGTCCTGGTACAGCTTCTTCAGGTTAGGTGTATTAGCCATTTCGCTCCTCCTCTCTTAAATCTCAGCGCCGCACTTCTTGCAGACGCGGACCTTCTTGC
>Ga0209694_1002127_pt1 | contig 17559 bp, 17 predicted proteins | sample GluameincwithD2O_FD_187499 | JGI IMG/M metagenome (GOLD analysis project Ga0209694, IMG submission 187499) | Mouse cecum microbial communities from Vienna, Austria - Glucosamine amended microcosms incubated with D2O (SPAdes) (version 2) | ecosystem: Host-associated > Mammals > Digestive system >... | reverse complement strand
CATCTGTAAATGTTTTACGTTTCTTTGCCATAGATTTTCCTCTTTCATAGTGATTGTAGTTCTATGACATAGATACCGGTATTCTTAGAATCTCTAAATGGACTGTCCGTAAATTATTCTAAGGTCAATTTGATTATGGATCTGGTAGTTTCCAAGGTCGAAGTTGATTTGGAAAAGAAGAGAGTCGTCACTCTTAAATTCAAAAGCAACGATTAGAGCTGCGTTACATAAGCAGCTTATTTGAATCACTGAGTAAAAATGGATAAATTTGATGGGTTTATTTCGTTGTGAACCCGTTTATCGTGTATAATGAAGTCATCACAAAGAAATAAAAAAATCCCTCCATCTTTTGGCCGAGATGAGGGAACCGATGATAGCAGAAGAGGCTGCTTCATGTCTTTAGTATAACATCAAAACTCGAATTCTCAAGATGTTAATCTGAAAAAGTGATAGAAATTATCGCTGGTAGCGCTTATTCGGCCTACCAGCTTTTTGTTTTACAAGTTGATTACATTCCATATATAAAAGTATGTATATCAGTACTGATAGGGAAGGCAACTGTTTGAGTTATCTTTGGCTGATGGCTCCATCTAGTTGCGAAATGAGCCCGACTGGGTTCGTTTTTTTTGGTATCTGGCTGCTGCATGACAGTGGCTTTGTATCCGGGAACACTCATACAAAAAGGCGGAAGATCATCATACTGGTCTGCCGCCTTTTGTATTATTCAGATTTTGCTTACCGATTCAGCTGTCTGATGAGTTTCGCAGCTGTCGGCTTGAGAATGAGCGTGAATTCACCGGCATACTCAACTACGTGGGCACCGAACTCTTTTTTGTATTTGTACACACCGTAGCCTTCTTCCTCCGGCTTGAATTTTCCGGAAATTCCCCAGAAGTTGTAACGAAGTGCCCCGCGTTCGATAGACTGCCTGATCATTTCGAACTGCACGGCATAGGGACCGAAAAACTGGGAAAGAGAACGCCTGGATCCGCCAAACAGGTAAATCGTTTCTGCAGGCGTGATGATAAAAAGACCTGCAGCCAGCGGAATCATCGTACCGTACTCTTCGATCAGTCCATCCAGCTCCTTCGCACGCTTTTCCAGCGGCCGCATATGTTCCAGTACGGAATTCACTTTGTTTTTCCGCTTTTTGGAACCCGGTGCTTCCGAAAGCTCCGCCTGTGCCTTTTCAAGATCTGCCTGTCCCTGACTCAGTTCTCTGTCCAGGTAGGCTCTGTAGCGGTCTGTATCCAGAAATGAAGCCATGACTTTGCAGTCCTCTCCAAAACTGTGTTTCCATGCCCTGTACGTTTCCAGATCCGGTGCCTGAAAATCGTGAACCTGGGCGCTGGCTTCCTCCAGCTCATGCATGATCTCCAGTTCGTCTGTATCCAGTTCCCTGACAACGATGAAGTCCTGCATGCCCTCCCGGATGTGACGCGGAATTTTCATGGAGAACCCATTGAAGACTTCTTCAATGCTTTTGTGACGAATACCGGGCTGCTCCTGAAGGAAGAAGGAGGTATGCATCATGCCATCCTCGGGCTGCTCCCGTTCCACCAGGTCCAGCACAGACACCCATCTGGCCTGTCTTGACATATCCAGTCCATCCGACCAGAGTTCCTCGGGATGAAAACCGGCGCTCTGAAGCAGCTGCCGGTAGGACTCGTTGTTGAATCCCCCCTGGACGATTTCCCCATCGGCATCTCTTTGCTGATACTCCACGCCGGATTCCAGCTTCAGCCAGACAGCCCCTTCCTGCCTGAGCAGGGGAGTCAGTCCGTTGACGAATGCCTTGATCAGAGCCGCATCTTCGGGCCGGTCTGTAACCCACTCCCGAAGGGATCTGGCGGATTTGAAGACTCTCATCAGGGGATCGATCCTGACGATGAGGGCAATGACCAGGGTTCCTTCCTGGAACCCGCCGTATATCCGGGGCTGATATCCCCTCTCCTCCATAAAACGGAGGTATCGGGGATGCTGAAACATATTGTAATCTTTGTCTTTGACAAACATCTCATATTCCTCCCGGGAAATGAGCCGTATGTCCAGTACAGTTGTATCCATGTTCAGACTCCTCTCTGAGACTTGTTCCGGTGGCTTCACTGCACATACACGACACAGTCATGACAGAAAGCGGCATTCCGGAAACTCTCTTTGACTATATACCAGTTTTCAGCCGGACAAAACTGTGTTGGACAGAGACAGTGCGGAGGTCACATTGGTTTCGCGATTGGAAACCGCTACCGTGGATGCGTTGTATACGGGAGGCACAGTCATGAATATCGTGGTTGCGGGAGTCGGAAAAGCCGGTCACGCCCTGGTCCGTCAGCTGAATGCAGAGGGACATGATGTCACGGTGATCGAGAGCAAAAGCCAGGTTCTCGAACAGACGCCGGATTATCTGGATGTAATCGGACTCCAGGGCAGCGGCACGGATGTGGATGTCCTGCGGGAAGCAGGGGCTGCGAAAGCCAATCTTGTGATTGCGGCGACAAGCACCGATGAACCCGATATTGTCATCTGCCTTCTCGGCCGGGGCCTGGGGGCACAGAGAACCATTGCACGGATCAGAAACCCGGAGTTTCACAAAAGCTCCCGGCTGATCAAGAATGATCTGGGACTGAGCATGCTCATCAACCCGGAAAATGCGGCAGCCAGTGAAATTGTCCGCAGTCTGCATTATTCCTCCAAAGTAAAGGTGTATCTCTTTGCCAAGGGACGCATGGAATTGGCCGAAACGCGGGTGGGACGTGAAAGCTGGCTGTCTGGGCGGAAGATCAACGAAATTGCGCAGCGCAGCATGACCTGCGTTTAGTTCTGCATCATTCAGCGGGACCAGGAAGTCATCATTCCCGGCGGAGAGACTGTGATCCAGGAAGGTGACAAACTGTCGGTGGCAGCACAACGGAGATCGAAAAGTTTTTTGTCCAGTTCTGGCCCCTGAAGCGCCGGGGCCTGAAGGAAGTCATGATTGCAGGGGGATCACGCATTGCGGCCTATCTCGCCACCAGGTTCCTGGATATGAACATTGCGGTAAAAATCATCGAAAAGAACCTGGACAAGGCACTCGATCACGCCCTCCGTTTTCCTGACGTCACGGTCATATGCGGAGATGGCACGGATCAGGCTACACTGCTTTCGGAGAATCTGGATGGAATGGACGGCTTCGTGTCCCTGACGGACAACGATGAGGAAAATGTCATCATTTCCATGTTTGCAGAACAGCAGGGCGTGGAACATGTGGTGCCGAAGGTCAATCGTGTGGAACTCGGGTTTCTGCTGGAAAACCGGGCTTCTCCAATGCCGTGACACCGAAGAACATAGCGGCAGACAAAATCGTTCAGTATGTACGTGCGATGCAGAACTCTGTGGGTTCCAACGTAGAATCCATTATTCTCGCCGCCGACGGCCAGGTGGAAGTGCCGGAGTTCCGCGTGGCGTCCAATTGCCGGTTCATCGGCAGACAGGTGAAGGATCTGCTTCTGAAAAGCGGTATTCTGATCGCTTTCATCACACACAAATCCCGTCCTATGGATGCCCGGGGAATACCTGTGTCAAGCAGGGGGATTCGCTGATTGCTGTATCGAAGGTGAAAGGACTGCGTGACATCAATGACGTTCTCATTGCGCCGAATGGCAAGGAAACTGAACTGGCGGGTCATTCTGCAGGTTCTGGGATTCGCGGTTCTTTTTGAATCCGTTCTGCTGCTTCTGCCAATGCTGGTGGCGCTGATTCACAAGGAAACCGCCATGGTCCGCGCTCTGGGGATCACAATTGCCGGGACCGGCATTGCCGGATTCCTCCTTTCAAGGGTCCAACCGAGGAAAAAGAACCATTTTGCCAGAGACGGTCTGACAGCCGTTGGGCTGATCTGGCTCGTTCTGTCTGCAGCAGGGGCAATCCCATTCTGGATCAGCGGGGAGATTCCATCCTATGTAGACAGCTTCTTTTGTAGACAGCTTCTTTGAGACCGTATCCGGGTTTACCACGACAGGTGCAACGATACTCACAGACATCGAATCCCTGAGCCGGTCGGCTATATTCTGACGGGGCCTGACACACTGGGTTGGGGGCATGGGGTGCTGGTCCTGCTTCTGGCGGGGCTGCCCAAAACCAGTAAACAGGCGATGCACCTGATGCGGGCGGAAGCCCCTGGACCCAGTATCTCGAAGCTCGTACCCCGGCTCAGCACATCGGCCATGATTCTGTATGGTCTGTATCTGTTCCTTTCGGTTCTGGAGTTCTGTTTTCTGTTTTTCGGAGGCATGCCGCTGTCTGACGCCCTGGTGCATACCTTCGACACCGCCGGGACCGGCGGCTTCAGCCTGTATGCAGACTCCATTCCCCATTCCAATTCTGTGTATTTCGAAGCCGTGATCACCGTGTTCATGTTTCTGTTTGGCGTCAATTTCAACCTGTACTTTTTCCTGGTGATCCGTGAATTCACACCGGTGGTGCGGGGTTCGGAATTTCGCGCCTGTCTCGGGATTGCAGCCGGATCCATTCTTCTGGTGGCACTGAACATCCTGCCTCTTTACAGAGGTCTGTCCCAGGCTTTTTGCCATGCATCGTTCCAGGTTGTCTCGGTCATGACCACCACCGGGTACGCAACAGCGGATTTCGGTCTCTGGCCGACGTTTTCCAGAATGATCCTGTTCTTTCTGATGGTGGTGGTGGCCATGGCCGGAAGCACAGGCGGCAGCGTGAAAGTGGTGCGGATCCTGGTTGTGTTCAAGGCCCTGAAGCTGAATATCCAGAAACCTGCGCATCCGCAGAAAGTGGAAGCCCTGACTCTCGGGATATGCCGGTGTTGAGAGAGGAAATCACGAAGACTCTTGCATTCTTCAGCTTCTGGTTTGTCCTGATTGCCATATGCACGATTCTCGTGGCTCTGGATGGTCAGGATTTCGAGAGCACCATCACGGCTGTCTATACCTGCATCGGCAATGTGGGACCGGGATTTGGAATATGCGGTCCAACAGGCAGCTTTGCGCCGTTTTCCGCATTCTCCAGGCTGGTCCTGTCCTTTGCCATGCCTGCAGGACGTCTGGAAATTTATCCGGTCCTGATCCTGATTCTTCCGCTGCTTTCTCTGCTGGGAGCTGCGCGGACCGGCCACCAGGCGGAGCGCAGAGAAGAGCAGACCGAAGGTTCGGACATAAGCTCCAGGGCCAGTGACAGTCGGGGAGGATATGAAGGCGGAAACCGGATCCCTGCCTGGATTCGGATACGGCCGTGTTGGAGCATGAGGCAGCGGACCTGCCTCTTTTTTACTGAGCACGATCATCTCTCACCATGTGATACAACTGTATTTTTCATGGCGGATTTTCTCAAAAAATCACCCGTCCGGCGAATATACAAGTATGAGGGTACAGGAAATCTGTGCGGAGCAGCGCCCGCGGGAAAAAGCGCTGCAGCAGGGACTGAGGTCTCTGTCAGATGTGGAACTTCTGGCTTTGATGCTTGGAAGCGGAACCAGAAACCGACCGGTGATGGATCTGGCGGCAGATGTGCTGAAGGCAACATCGAATCTGGCGGACTGGGAGTCCTTTACGCCGGCATCTTTCATGAAGATACCGGGCATCCGGGAGGTCAAGGCGCTGCACCTGGCTGCCGCAGTGGATCTGGTCCGCCGGATCAAACGCGCCAGAGCCTTCAGAAGCCGGCCGTTTGTTTTCAATGAAGTGCTGGAATGGTGTCAGCTGGAATTCGGGTTCAGTTCACGGGAGCATTTTGCGGCTGTGTTTCTTGACACAAAAGGCCGTATACTGAGCAGCCGGGTCCTGAGTGTGGGAACGCAGACCGAGAGTCTTGTGTCGATCAAAGGAGCTTTCCGGGCAGCACTGGAGGAAAATGCTGCAAGTGTGATGTTTTTCCACAATCATCCCAGTCAGGATGTGAGTCCTTCGCCTCAGGACATCGAGACCACCCGGGCTCTGGAGGAAGCCGGCTGCACCATGGGAATCGATGTGGTGGATCATATCATTGTCGGAGGTTCTGACTGGTTTTCGATGAAACTGTCCGGTTACATGAAAGGAGAATGAATGAAACACCGCGGGCGGTTCTGACAGCCGGCGGTGTTTGCCATTCCGGGAAGCCAGAAGGTATAATGTTGGGCGACAAAGGGGGAACATCATGAAACGTTTCAACAGAACACAGCGCAGGCTGCTGACTGCCATTCTTGTGATCCTGACAGCCGGCAGCGTCATGATGGCCCTGCGACAGGCACCGGTCTCCAATGCAGGATACAGTGCCTGGGCTTATATCCGGTATGGACTGGTGGACAGGCCGCTGACTTCTCTGGGAAACATGTTCAGGGATGTTGCCGGGCTGTGGTCTGTATATCAGGACAACGTCTATCTCAATGAAGAACTGGCCAGTCAGCGGTCCTATCAGACGATGTACCAGGATGAAAAAAACAGAAATGAAGAACTGCAGGAGATGCTGGAAATGAAAGGCTCCCTGCCGGAGAGCCTGCAGGTCAGCTGCAACGTCCTGACCCGTCCGGCTTCCGCCTGGGACCAGTCATTCACCATTTCGGCCGGCAGCATGCAGGGGGTCCGGGAAAATATGCTGGCTGCCAGCAGCGAGGGTGTGGTTGGCCTGGTCAGCCATGTGGAAACTGCCACAAGCACCGTGGAGCTGCTCACAAGCGACACCCTGGTCAATGACATTGCCATTTCCATTCCTCTGGAAGACGGAACCACAGTGGAGGGGATCCTGCAGTCGTATGATGCCCAGAAACAGGCCTATCGTGTGTCGCTGTTCAACAATGAGGCTGTCATCACCTCCGGCCAGAAAGTGTCCACGTCCGGAAAAGGCGGCAATTATCCGTCAGGTATATTTGTGGGCACAGTCACAGAGAGCGTCGTGAATGATGATGCCATCATCTCGACGATTTATGTCAAGCCAGTGGCCAACATCAGCAGTTTCAACTATGTGACAGTCATTGGCAGAGAGGACAGCAAATGATCCGCAAACATCCCCTGATACTGGCAGGGTTTGCCCTGCTTGGTCTGTTGGACGGGTTCATTGCCTATGCCTGGCCGGCCAATTACATGCTGACCGGATTTTCGGTGATACCCCACTTTTATCTCATTGGTCTTCTCGTATTTGTCTACAACAAAGACACCCTCACCAGGGTTCTGGCGGGACTTCTGGCAGGACTGGTACATGCTTTTGTGTTCCAGGGGAGTTTTCCGTTCGATCCGGTGTATTTTACTGCAGCCGCCTGGCTTGCAGGCCTGGCTCCCCGATGGAGCAATTCGATGCGGTATTCCTGGCTGTTCTTTCTTCTGTTTGCCTTTGGATTCGATCTGCTTCCATGGATCTGGCTGCGCATCACCACTCCACTGAATGCATCCATTCTGACATGGCTATGGCGAATGGAAACCTTCACGCTGCTTCTCAACATCGCCTCTCTCTGGGTCATTCGCTATGCAGCCGACGTCATGGACCGGTATTTCAAAATCGTTCGTGTCCGCCAGGCCAGAGAGGACAGAAAAAAACTTGCGCAACTCCATGCAGCCGGCCGGTAAGCCGGCTTTTCTTCACCTGCCAGAGACACGGATCTTTTCTCTGCTTTGCAACAGGCGGGAAGACAATGGGACAGACAGCCAGGCTGTAACGGACACCCGGCGCTTTTCTATGACAGAAGCAGACGTGGTAAAATGAAATGTATGAAGAAATTATTGCTTGTGGATGGCAATTCCATGCTGTTCCGCACCTACTATGCAACCATCGGCCAGTCCCGCCGGATGACCACCAGTCAGGGCATCCCCACCAATGCAGTATTCGGGTTCATTCATCTGCTGCAGAAAGCGATTGCCCAGATCGAACCGGATGCCATGCTTGTGGCATGGGACTGCGGGAAACCGACGTTCCGGCACGAAAGATTCGAGGCCTACAAGGGAACCAGAAAAGAACTGGATGAAGAGCTGATCGTACAGATGCCCATCGTCCGGGAGTATCTGGATGCCGCCAATATCACACGATATGAAGAAGAAGGATACGAAGCGGATGACATCATCGGCTCCATGGCTGCTTCCGCACCGGACATGGAAACCTATATCCTGACATCTGACCGTGACCTTTTGCAGCTTGTGGATGATTCCACCCGGGTCATTCTTATGAAGAAAGGCCTGGCAGAGCTCGACATCGTGGACAAACCGGAGCTGGAAAAGCGCTATGGACTCAGCCCTGCCCAGATCACAGACCTGAAAGGACTGATGGGAGACGCCTCCGACAATATCCCGGGAGTCAGGCACATCGGAGAAAAAACCGCACTGAAGCTGCTTCACGACTTTCAGACAGTGGAGGGTGTCTATGCACATCTCGACCAGATCAGGGGCAAGCGCCGGGAATATCTCGAGGAAGGAAAGGAATCGGCGTTTCTCTCCAAGGAACTGGCCACGATTTACCGGGAGATGAAGCTGCCGTTTTCCATGGAGGATCTGGCACTGAACCCGGACAGTCCGCAGGATTTCTACAGAAAATATGAAATGCGGAGCCTTTTGGCCCAGGAAGAAGCACAGTCCGTGCAGCAGAGCTGGGAAATCGAGACCATTGACCGCCTGGAGTTCGATCCGGATGGAGACATTATGCTGGCAGTGGCCAGCCTGGATCCCTTCATGGACCAGACACTGTACGGATTTGTTTTCCCGCACGGTAACACCGCAGCCTGGCTTCCGGTGGACAAAGCCCTGGAAGATCCTTCCTTTGTCACCTCCCGTGCATGGACGACATGGGATTCGAAGGACTTCATGCATCTCCTGGACCGCAGCGGTTTTCCTCCGGCCCGGTTTTCCGAGGATCTGCATGTTGCGTCTTTTCTCCTGTATTCCCAGGCCACCAGCATCGATACACTGATGGAAGCTCTGGAAATCGTGCTCCCGGAGACTTTCCGGGACCTGGGCATGAAATCCAAGGGCGGCAGCAGTGTGGAGAGGATGAAGCCTGTCATGGCGGCTCTGGCCGGGCAGCTGGCACAGAAGAAGGATGCGGTTCTCGCCAGGCTGAAGGAAGAAGACATGGATACGCTCTACCGGACCATCGAGCTTCCTCTGATCCCGGTCCTCTATGAAATGGAGAAAAACGGCATTCAGTGTGACCGCGGCCGCCTTGAGCAGCTTCGCACTGAGTTCCAGGAGCGGATGGATTCACTGGCAGAAAAAATCTATGAGCTGGCTGGTCACCCGTTCAAAATCGAGAGTCCGAAGCAGCTGGGAACGGTCCTGTTTGATGAACTGGGTCTGAAAGGCGGCCGGAAACGCAGCACGGCAGCCGATGTGCTGGAAAAACTGCGGGACGAGCATCCCATAGCGGAACTCATACTAGAGTACCGGAAGTATTCCAAACTTATGACCACGTACATCACCGGACTTGTCCGGTACATCGTGGATGGCAAAATCCACACCACATTCAATCAGACCATGACACAGACAGGAAGACTGTCTTCCTCTGATCCGAATCTCCAGAATATTTCCGTCCGCGATGAAGAAGGACGTCAGATTCGAAGCATGTTCACAGCCCCCGAGGGACATGTTCTGCTTTCGGCGGATTACTCGCAGATCGAACTTCGCATGCTGGCACATATGGCGGATGAGCAGGCCATGATCCAGGCATTTCTGGAAGATGCGGATATCCATACCCGGACAGCCTGTCAGCTTTTCAATGTCTCTGCCAAAGACGTCACGGATCAGATGCGCCGTGTGGCGAAGACGGTGAATTTCGGAATTATCTACGGCCAGACGGATTTCGGACTCTCGCAGACACTCGGCATCACTCGCAGGGAAGCCAAGGAGTTCATGAACATTTACTTTGCGAGCTACCCTAATATTCACCGGTACACAAACAGAGTCATTGAATTCTGTGAAGAGCACGGATATGTAGAGACGCTGATGCATCGCAGGCGGATGATTCCGGAAATCAAAGACAAGAACTTCATGACCCGGGAGTTTGGAAAGCGGGCAGCGATGAATGCACCGGTGCAGGGTAGCGCGGCGGATCTGATCAAGATGGCCATGATTGCGGTCAAAAGACGCATGGAGGAAGCGGGCGTCAAGTCACGTCTTCTTCTGCAGATTCACGATGAGCTGATCCTGGATGTTCCGGATGATGAGGTGGAACAGATGAAGAAACTGGTGCAGGACGCCATGGATCATGCCATGGACCTGAAAGTACCGCTGAAAGCCGGAATCCACACGGGCAGAACCTGGGATGAGGCAAAGTAATGCCGGAAGGACCTGAAGTACAGACAGTCCTGAATACCCTGCAGGATAAACTGAATGGGGCCGTGATTTCCCGTGTGGAGATTCATCATCCAAAACTTCCGGCAAACCTCCCGCCGGATGAGTTCGCCCGCGCTTTGCAGGGCCAGACCATTTGCGGGTTTTCCCGTATCGGCAAATATCTGATTCTGATCACGACGGACTATGACTGGGTGATCCATCTGCGGATGGAAGGGAAGTTTTTCGTGCTCGATCACAAACCGGATCCTCGTGAGAAGCACATGCATGCGATGTTCGAACTGGCAGATGGCCGGTGTCTGGTTTATCATGACGTACGGAAATTCGGACGCATGTACCTGTACCCGAAACAGGAAAATCTCCGTGATCTCCCTGTTTTCGACAAGGTTGGTCCGGATGCTTTGAGCCCGATCAGTCCCCGTGAATTTCGAAATCGTCTCAGGAAGAACCGGGCAATCAAGATCAATCTGCTGGATCAGGCGGTGATAGCCGGAATCGGCAACATTTATGCCGATGAAATCCTGTTTGCCAGCAGGATCCATCCGGAAACCAGAGCCGGTGACCTGTCGGATGACGACCTGGCCAGGATCCTGAGGAATACAAAGGAAATTCTGCAGGAGGCCATTGCCAGGAAGGGAACGACAATCCGCAGCTATACATCCAGTCTGGGAATTGAGGGAGAATTTCAGAACCGTCTGCGTGTACATACGAAAGACGGGACCCTGTGCCCGGTCTGCGGGAGTCCGATTGAGAAAATCAAAGTTGGACAGAGGGCCACATATTATTGCCCGGAGTGTCAGAAGACCGCAGAGGGGAACAGTGTGACCGCCGATCCCGGCTACAGGACAGGAATCGGTCAATAGAATCAAGCAGCCGGGAATCAGTGATCCCCGGCTCTTGCTTGTGACCGGCGGGCAGGCAGTGGTCGCAGTTGCGCTGTACGGGCAGGATCTGCCGGAAGAAAGCAGGTACTGAGTCCGTCGGAATTCAGCAGCAGGCACAGTGCCTGGGGGATGGAAAGGGAATATGGAAATGGAACGAAACAGAGGGAAACGCCACGTGATTGGACTGACAGGGTCAATGGGTGCAGGGAAATCTGCAGCCGCAAAGATTCTGGCCGGGTATATTCCTGTGCTGGATCTTGACGCAGTAAACGCAGGACTGCTGGAAGCAGGGGGAGAGGGCAGCCGGCTGCTTGGAACATATGCCTGGGTTCCTTTCAGCGAAAACGGTGCTGTCGACCGTTCGGAAATGGCAGCAAGAATGTTTGCGGATCCCGTGAAGCGAAAACAGGCAGAGGGAATTCTTCATCCTTTGCTGTGGAATGCCATGGAGGACTGGATACAGGACAAACCGGTATGTGCCGTGGAGGTTCCTTTGCTGTTCGAGACAGGCAGTGCAGACCGGTTTGATTCCATCTGGTGTGTCACATGCCGGGAATCAACGGCCATCGACCGGCTCATCCGTTGGCGCGGATTTACCGAAGCCGGGGCCCGTGAGCGGCTGCAGTACCAGTTTCCGGCTGAGAAGAAAGCCCGGGCGAGTGATGTCGTCCTGCATAACGATGGAACGCTGGATGCTTTGCGGGAACAGATCGAAGTGGCATTGCATCAGGAGGGGATATATGAGTGCGTCATACATTGAGCTGCAGTCCAGAACACCCGAGAGAACGGACAGGGACAGCCTGTTCCTTCTGTACAGACCTCTTTGCGGACAGGATGCGGTGATCCTGTATGAGACATTGATGTCTCTTTCGTGCCGTCTGGACAGAATCGAACCAGAGCAGCTGCTGCGGCTGTCGGGCATCGGGTCTGGCCGTATGGAGAAAGCCAGAAAAAATCTGGAGATGTTCGGGCTCCTGGATGTCTATACAGAACCTGTATCCGGCCGTCTGTTGTATGCAGTCAACCCTCCCCTGGATGTGTCCAGATTTCTGCGGCATCAGGTCTACAGCCGGCTTCTGCTGAATACAGTGGGATCCGAGCAGTTTGACCGCCTGATGCAGTTCTTTGCAGTTGGAGCATCTGTTCCGGAGGGCTGGATGCGGCAGACAGCTGACATCGATCCGGAACCTCTGGAAAGAGAATGGTCCGAGGAAAAGGAACAGTCGCTGCAGAAGCTGCTTCCTGCCCGGGATACTGCGGGATTTGACTGGGAAAAATTCTACCGCAACAGAGAATACCTGTTTCCAGTCCGTATGCGGACACGCGCGAATGAAGAACTGATTGCCAATCTTGCCAGGCTCTATGGCCTGAGCGAAGAGCAGATGGTAAAGTACGTCAGCCGTGCCTGTCCTCCTCCCATGAAGATTCTGGATCAGGAAGCGCTGAAGAACATTATCCGTTCCGAGCGTCGCAGGGAATTCCTGGACAGACAGGATCCCTTTGAGAATGCGCCCGTTCTCTTTCTGCAGGAGCGGCAGAAAGGGGCACCTGTATCCGATGCAGACAGACGGATGCTCGAGAAGCTCTCCCAGGAATACCGGTTTACCGGACCTGTGATCAACGAGCTGCTGGATTATACAATGGAACAGACCAATGGTGCGCTTCCCGGCAAATACGTGGAGAAAGTCGCAGGGACATGGGCACGGCTGGGGCTGGATACACGCGAGAAGGTCCGGGACTGGAGAAAGAAGCAGACAGCGCAGGCCTTACAGGGGGCACGGAAAAGAAAAGGACTGCAGGTGCAGCCGGACAGCGTGTTCAGCGGCAGGCTGCCAGACTGGTACAATGACAGAGGAAGGCAGTTTGCTTCCGAGGAAGAACGGCAGCAGATGCTGAAACAGATTGAGGATATCAAAAAGAACTGGAAAGTATGAAACGAATGGAAATACACGCTGAGATGGATGAAACGACCCGTCAGGCAAGAGAGGCACTCCTGGAAAAACTGAGGAACGATCCGAGAATCATCCGGTTTCTTCAGACCGAGAAACAGGATGGACAGTTCCTGGAGCAGAATGCCGGGGCGATGGGTCGGTATCTTGATTCACTCGACCGGTGTTCCCGCTGCCGGGGACTCGAGTTCTGCAGACAGCCGATGAAAGGACGCGGTCTGGCCATGCATGTGGTCGACGGGATCCTGGAAGAAACCTATGTGCCCTGCCGTCGTCAGCAGGCGGTGATGGATCTGCGCCGGCATAGGAGCAGCTATCGGATTTTTCATGGGGATCCCGGGGATCTGGAGCTCAGTATGAAGAGTATCAGCATGGAGGGGGAAACGCCGGAATATATGAGCAGTTATATCGCGGCGATGCAGTCCGTTGACAAGCCTGGAGGTATATTCCTGTATGGACAGCCAGGGACGGGGAAGACCTATCTGCTGACGGCTCTCGCGAATGATTTTGCCAGACAGGGGCTGAAGGTGAGTTTTGTGAAAGTCCCGCTGTTCGTGCAGGATTTCCGGCAGTCTCTCGAGGATCCGGAATACCGTCAGGATATGCTGGGACACCTGAAGTTTTCGGATGTGGTTGTCCTCGATGATCTGGGATCGGAGGGAATCTCCAAGTGGACCAGAGACGATATCCTGTTTCCGGTCCTGGATTATCGGATGCAGAATGGCAAGAAAACATATTTTTCTTCAAACTATACCCCGGAGGAACTGCTGGAAAAGTACCAGCCGGATGGAGACTGGGTTGCATCCCTGCGGCTTCAGGAACGGATCCGTTCCCTGGCACAGCCGGTGAAAATGACAGGAAGCTCGCGGAGAAATTCTGCTGCGTAAGCGGTTGCATCTTTTCTGTGGCCGGCAGATTGGCCGGAAACAGTTTTCATTTAGAGCCGCCCGTTGTAAAATGCTGTTGAGAGAATTCAATAAGGAGGATTCTGCAGAATGTTAGTTTCAGCTACTGAAATGATCAACAAGGCCCACGAAGGCCACTATGCCATCGCGCAGTTCAACATCAACAACATGGAATGGATCAAGGCCATTCTGCTGGGATGCGAAGCAAAGAAGTCCCCTGTTATCCTGGGCGTATCCGAAGGTGCTGCCAAATACATGTGCGGTTACAAAAACGCTGTTGACATGGTCAAGAACATCATGGAGTTCTACGGCATCACTGTACCTGTAGCCATTCATCTGGACCACGGTACATACGAAGGTGCGAAAAAAGCCATCGAGGCTGGCTTTACATCTGTCATGTTCGACGGATCTCACTATCCAATCGAAGAGAACATTGCAAAATCCAAAGAGCTGATCGATCTGGCTCACAGCAAGGGCATTTCCATTGAGTGTGAAGTCGGCGGCATTGGCGGCGAGGAAGACGGCGTTGTATCTGCCGGTGAAGTTGCCGATCCCAAGGAATGTGCAGCTGTTGCGGATCTGGGTGTTGATTTCCTGGCAGCAGGCATTGGCAACATTCACGGCAAATATCCTGCAGACTGGGCAGGTCTGAACTTTGATGTTCTGAAAGAGATTCAGAACCAGACAAACGGCAAGCCTCTGGTACTGCACGGCGGTTCCGGCATCCCGCAGGAAATGGTCAAGGAAGCCATTACCATGGGTGTGTCCAAGGTGAATGTAAACACCGAATGCCAGATTGTCTTTGCAGACGCCACCAAGAAGTACATTGAAGATGGCGGCATCGACAAACCCAAGGGTTACGATCCCCGTAAACTGCTGAAACCGGGTGCTGATGCCATTCAGGCTCTGGTGGAAGACTATGTAGTCAACTTCTTCGGTTCTGCTGACAAGGCGTAAGTCACAGAGACAGTAAAACGGAAGACAGGAAAGACCCGCTGAAAAATCAGCGGGTCTTTTGTCTGAACTGATATGCTCAGCAGACTTCTATTCTGGCAGGCCGGTCCAGCAGGGACCGGATATCTCTGGCTTCTTCAAACGTGAAGAACTTTTTCTCGCTTTCGTTCCAGCTGGTCATATAAGAAAGGCACCGTCTGCCTTTCGAGAAGAAGAGCTGCGCTTCCGAGAACCAGCCCTGACTGGTGATGATGAGGCAATTTTTCATACGTGCCCCTCCTTTCACAATGAGTATACAAGCCAAACCTGCAGTATTTATGGCTGTTACATGAATTGAGGGATGGTAACGAATGTTTTGAAACAGTACATGTAAGGGGATTCACCGATATGTCGTCTGCCTCATCGGGCGAAAGGTTCTTTCTTATGGAGAAGAGTAGTGAATTTCGCTATAATCAGATTCGATGGATTGGGAGGAAGAACCAGCATGGAAGAAGTCATAAAGATTGAAGGCGGAAGGAAACTGCGGGGTTCAGTCCGTATCAGTGGTTCAAAGAATTCGACAGTAGCCCTGATTCCGGCAGCGATTCTCGGCAGTGAGCCCGTCACGATTTATGGTGTTCCCCATATCTCGGATGTGAACTCCCTGACTCAGCTGCTGCGTGAACTGGGGGTATACGTAGAATCCCGAAGTGATGATACGCTTTACATTGATCCCCGGAACATGGAAAATCGTCCGATGGTTTCCCACGCTGTCTCCAAGCTCCGTGCCAGTTACTATTTTATGGGCGCTCTTCTGGGCAAATTCGGGCACGCGGAGATACAGATGCCAGGCGGATGCTATCTTGGCCCAAGACCCATTGATCTTCACTTAAAGGGATTCGAAGCACTTGGGGCCGATATTAAATATGAACATGGCTGTTATATTCTGGATGCCCCCCGCCTGAAGGGCAACCGGATTTTCCTGGATATTTCCAGCGTGGGAGCCACCATCAATATCATGATGGCTGCGGTGTTTGCGGAAGGCCGAACGGTCATCGAAAATGCTGCCAGAGAGCCGGAAATCATTGATATTGCCACACTGCTGAACAAAATGGGGGCCAAGATCCATGGAATGGGCACAAGTTCGCTTGTCATTGACGGTGTGAAGGATCTGCATGGGTGCAGTCACGAAATCATCCCGGACCGGATCGAAGCTGCAACCTATATTCTGATTGCGGCGGCGATGGCAGAGGAAATGACGATCGAGAATATCATCCCTCAGCACCTGGAAGCGATTCTGATGAAGCTGGAAGAAATTGGCATTGATATGAAGGTCGGACCGGATTTCGTGAAAATAAGTCATACAGACAAACCCCTCCGACCCACAGAAATCATGACCAAGCCATATCCTGGATTTGCAACAGATGTACAGCAGCCATTTACAGCCATTCTGACACAATGTCAGGGGCAGTCTGTGGTAACAGAAACCATTTATACTGAACGGTTCAAGCACTGTGGAGAGCTGAACAAAATGGGTGCGGATATTGATGTGCGCATTCCGTCAGGGTTTGTGAATGGTCCGACCAGGCTTACAGGCACAAGTGTGGTCGCTACCGACCTTCGCTGTGGTGCGGGACTGGTAGTGGCTGGTCTGATGGCGGATGGCGTCACGGAGATTCATGATGTCTACCATATTGACCGCGGGTATGACAATCTGGATGGCAAGCTGCAGTCACTGGGAGCGAAAATCTGGCGGGAGCCGGTGGAATAAGAACACAAGGATCCGGAGGCTTTCCGGATTCTTTTTCTTTGCAGGGAGCAGAAGTATGAGAATGACAAAACGGCTGAATTTCAGAATGTGGCGGGAATCCGATGCAGGATTGTTGTACAGTCAGGATCGTGGCAGGGGATACGCGGTGTATCTGAACTGGAAAGAACCGTCCAGTCCTGACCATGCAAGAGAAATCATTCGGCAGAGACTGCAGCATAGTCTTTGCTGGATGATTACGTTCAGGGATGGTTCCCTGGCCGGCTGTCTGGAGATTAGACTTCAAGATCATGAAATCGGATTCTGGATCAGTGATTCAGCTAAGGAAGGTGAGTATGCGCAAGAGATTCTGAAGACGGGTGCAGCCCATGCATTTGAGAATCTGGATCTGAAGGAACTCTGGTCCGGTTTTGATCCGGGAGACAAGCGTTCAGAGAAGCTCCTGGCTGACTGTGGATTCATTCAGGATCATTGGGTAATCCGGGAGAACGAAAATAGAGAATTCAGAAAAACAGTCATGGTGTGCAGAAAACGGTAGACTTTTGCGCATATCCGCGGTATCATAAACGAGCCGCACGCGGCTTGGATAAATCAACAAGTCATAACACAGAAAAGAATAAAAAGTTCAAAAAATGTGTTGACAGACTCTTGCGGATGAGTTAAGATATAAGAGTGCTGAGGGGCACAGGCGGGCTTGACAGCCGGACCGCTCATTCAGTATCTTTGAAAAGCTTGTGACTTCATCAGAAGCCGCAGGCGATGGAAGCATCTGTCATGGGTGCTGACGCTCTTTGAAAACCGGACAGGAAAAACGAAGTAAATACAAGACGATACAACGTCGATTCTTTGAACCTGAAAAACAATCATGAA
>Ga0209694_1002126_pt1 | contig 17559 bp, 13 predicted proteins | sample GluameincwithD2O_FD_187499 | JGI IMG/M metagenome (GOLD analysis project Ga0209694, IMG submission 187499) | Mouse cecum microbial communities from Vienna, Austria - Glucosamine amended microcosms incubated with D2O (SPAdes) (version 2) | ecosystem: Host-associated > Mammals > Digestive system >... | reverse complement strand
AATACCGACAACAACGTGTAGCATTTTTGACAGGACTATGCATTTGCAGACAGCACTGCGCAGTCAATAGGATAAATGTCGGAAAAATAATTCGCTGTTTGCGTTTCCATCAATTTGCCGTCCGACACCAAAATCGTATAGACAGCCAAAAAAGTTATATCGGGGACAGATAAAAATAGTAAAAACGACAGTTTTCTTTACTGCTTAATACTTTTTAATTTTGCCCCCAAGGGGTGTACGGGGGTGTATGTCCACCTTGGCAGGGGTGTACAAAATCCGTACACCCCCGCCAAATAGCGAAGGCAGCTTTGTTTTCCAAAGCCACCGTAAAATCAAGACATTAAAACATGGCTGCTGTACGACGGCTTTTTTCTTTTGCCACAATGTGGCAATGCCGTCGTGTGGCAGATTATTATTCTATATTCATTTCTAAATGCCCTGTAAAGTTATTTCCAATAATGCCAATATAGTTTCCGCCTTCCGGCAATGTTATTGTTTCTGAATAGCTGTTTGTTGCTTCAAGCAGGATTATCGGATCATCACTTCCAGAAACCCAAAACACTTGCGCCGTTCCCCCGGTAATTTCTAAATCGCAGGAAACAGAAATGTCTTTGCCATTTTCACGCTCGATAGAAGTTCCACCAAAAAGATATTCTGTTTTAGAAAAATCCTTATAATCTGCTGTATAGGTTCCGGTATAGCAATCATCCCCATATATCCGATTTCCTTTAAGTGAAAAATCACTTGTAAGAGCTGCATTTCCGGCTGATTGGACAACATTATTATACTGATCCAGAATTTCATTTTTTGAACATCCCACAAGTAACAAGCTCAACATCAAAATGCCCATTGACAAAAAAGAGAAATATTTTTTCTTATAGCACATATCATCAACCTTTCAGTTATTTTATTTATCTAAAGACAATTAACCTTACTCATTTGCCGGTGCCGCATAATTGCTCTGCACAGAAGCAGGAAGTTCATCATATTGTACCTCTTTCCATTCAAGAACGCCACGGATTGGCATTACTGTTAAACAGATAAAAGCTCCCTCTTTCAATTCTTTTGATGTTCCAAATGTAATATCTTTTCCCTTTCCATTCTCGTTGTAAGAAAATAAGGTGTATGAATAATCCATACTTCCGCTAAAGTTAATTACACCGCCTTTCGATTCGGCCTGTTCTATTTTGGTGTTATCAATTTGTGAATAATAGTATGTGCTGCCAGTTCCCGAAAGAAACCATATGCAAAAGCAGATAAGGCCCGCTATCATTACTGCGACTACTGAAAGCCCTGCAATCATTTTCTTTTTCATTTCTATATCCTCCATTTACCAACCTTTTTTAACTACTGCCTTTTTATGTTTCTTTGTTTTTTTAACAGGTACATTTCCTTTTGCAGTAAATATAAAAACAGCAGAAACTATCAATGCCGCAATCATACTAAACAGACAGAAGAATACATTCCAATGTACAGCTGAATCATAGCTTCGGTAACTGATTAAACCCAAACTTGCAGTAACAGGATAAATATTGGCTAAAGTAGCATTTCCAGAGGCAAACATACCGCCATACCCATAAACAAAAGCGATAATTGTTCCAATCATGTGTCCGTTTGGTATGCGGGCAGCGAATGCAATAACAGGCATGACCGCAATATACAAAAACAGACAGTTAAGAATAATTTGGATAAATGTCTGCATTACTGATGTTACAGAAATTCCCGGAAATCCCATCATCAGATCAGCAATTACCGTAAATGCCGCACTCACCAGTCCAAAAAACAAAGAAAGCAATGCGCATACAAGCAGCTTCCCCCACAACAAGTTGCTATACGAAACAGGTATCGCCAAAATACTTTTCAGCGTATCGTCTTTCCCTTCCCTTGCTATGATATATCCAGCAATCAAAGCAATACACATGGGAAAAATCATGGTAACATTATTTTTGATTACCTGCTCCGTAAAGAAAGAAAATGTCCAAACTGTTCCATCCAATGCAGTTGTGGAAAAAAGCGTTAAGAGGACAGAGAGCAGCATCAGAAAAACACCTGCCCATATCATATGATACCGCTTTAATTTCCATATTTCGGTCTTAACCATGCGAAACATATCATTCATCCCCTCTCTTTTTATACATATAATCAATCACTATTACGGAAAGCAAAGCGATAACGGCTAAAATAATGATTGTCTGAAATGTAGTCGGAATTAAATTTTCCAGCATTCCCACACCGTCCATAGCGCCATGTGCGGTTAAATTTCCTGCGCTCCATAGGGTTGTAAGCGGAATAGGCATCAGCCAGCACATCACTTTGGGCAGTGCGCCAAAAGAGGATTCGGCTGTCAGGCTCAGGACACTATAAAAAACACATAATAAAACAGAAAATACATAGTTCTTACTAAAGAAAACCACAAGAACGACTAACGGCAGCGTTCCGGCTGTAATAAAAATTCCCATTTCCAACGCAAAAAATAATCGATAAACAATGCTGTTTACTTCTGCGATCAGCCCGCCGCACAGGATTGTTATAAGAACCGATGTCAGACTGAAAATAATTCCAAAAAAGAACAGGACAATTATTTTTGCCAGAATCATCTGTGTGCTTGTGATGGGAATAGTACGCAGGTTTTTAAATGTATCGTTATCCCGTTCCATAAAAAAGAGCATGGCTGCAAGCACCCCGATCATGCATGGCAAAAGCAGCTCTACCCCATATCCCATGACAAACTGAAAATAATCGTTGAAAATCTCTGCTTTGCTGTCGTATTGTCCCGCTGTCTGCGGCATTGTCATCATTGCTGTCAGCGGCACAGGAAACAGAAACGCTGAAAGGACAACCAGCCATATAAATTTTTTCCGCTTTAGTTTTGAAAACTCACAAATAACAAGTTTAAGCAATCCCCTCACCCCCTGTTACACGTTTGAAGTAATCTTCAAGGCTTTCTTCACAAGTATGGGCTTCCGATACTTCCAAGCCATTTTCTACAAAAGCAGTAACAATTTTTCCTATTGGTAAATCAAGGTTATGCACCTGTATATTGTGGTCATCCTGTATGGTAAACTGGCTTTCATGGAAGATACGCTCTAAAATTCTTGCCGCCTGTGCCGTATCAGAAACAGCAAACCGGATATGTTTGCTGCTTTTTGCTTCCAGTTCTGCAAGACTTTCTTCTTCCAGCAATGCGCCATGGTCAATAATGCCTATATCATCAGCCAATAATGCAATTTCAGAAAGGATATGGCTGGAAATCAAAATTGTTTTTCCACGCTCATTGCAGAGGTCACGGATAAAGGAACGGACTTCTGCGATTCCAATCGGGTCAAGACCGTTAATCGGTTCGTCCAAAATCAAAAGTTCCGGGTCATGCATAATGGCAAGGGCAATCGCCAGCCGCTGTTTCATGCCAAGTGAATATTGGGAAAACAGCTTCTTATCTTTGTAAGGCAGACCAACCAGGTCAAGTGCGTTTTTAATTGCGCCTCGGTTCGGCACGCCCCGCAGGGTAGCAAAAATACGCAGGTTTTCCGTAGCAGTAAGATTAGGATAAAATCCGGGGGATTCAATCAGGCTGCCAATACGGGGCAGCAGCTTCTTTTCATTTGCCGCCAAAGGCTTTCCCCAAATCGACACTTTCCCGGAAGTCGGTTGTGTAAGTCCAAGCAGCATTTTCATTGTCGTCGTTTTTCCGGCTCCATTTCTGCCAAGCAGACCATAGATACGCCCTTTCTGAACATGGATATTCAGATTGGCAACACTTTTTTGTGTTCCATATTGTTTTGTAAGATTTTTTGTTTCAATTACATATTTGCTCATTACGAAACCTCCTTTTCATGTCTGCTATTCTATCACGCCAACCTTGCATGAACCTTGCACGAACCTTGCATTAACCTTGCATTTAAAGAAGCAAATCTCTGAAAAAATAAAATCCCCGCAGGACGGAGATTCTATTGCCACCATAAAAAACAGCGCTGATTCATTCTGCCAGTGAAAAAAACAGGATAAAAACGGTTCCCTCTCCCGGTGTGCTTTCCACTGTTATTGTTCCATTCAATTTGGCTACAAGTTGATGTACGATAGACAGACCAAGTCCGCTGCCTTTTTCAGACCGCCCTCTATCGCATTTATAAAGCCGCTCAAAAATATGCTTTAAATCCTCCTTATCAATCCCCACGCCGTTATCAGACAAAAGGATTTTTACATTTCTCCCCTGCTGTGATAAGGCTATTTTTATTTTATCCGCATGGCTGTGGGAAATCACATTCTGTATCAGATTGTTTAATATCCTCATATATCCGTCCGGGTCAATCTGCACCCGGAACGGCTGCTCCGGAATGTCCACTGTGAAATCTATCTGTGTATCCTCAAATATGGGTATCCAGTCAATCAGTATGTTCCGTGTCAGTTCCGTTAAATCAACAATAGATATATTCATCGAAAATTCATTTGAACCCAGCTTGAACCAGTCAAAAAGCACATCTATATATTCTTTTAAATCGTGGGCTTTCCGGCGGGCTGTTTCTATATAATCGTCACGTTCTTTCCCATCAACAATCCCTTTATGTGCAGCGTCCAAATATCCTATCAGTGTGGTGAGTGGTGTCCTTACGTCATGGGAAAGGCTCGTCATAAGCTGCCTGTTGGTTTCTTCTGTTTGACGATAGGCAGAAAGCCTGTTCTCGTAGGACAGGATAATATCGTTGATTGCATAAGCAAGTGGAGCCACAAGTTCATGTGTTTCCGATAAGATACGCCTGTTTCCATTTCCATTTTTTACATCTTCCAAAGCGTCAGACATTTCTAATAGCTGCTTTTTCACACGCCGGACTATAAAAACAGCCCCGCAAACCGAAGCAAACGCAACACTCAGTGCAATCATTGTAACTGCTTCTGTATACAATATTCACACCTCCCTATTGAAACGATAGCCAATCCCCTTCACTGTCTGTATATACCGTGGATTGCCCGGATTCTCTTCTATCTTTTTCCGCAGACGGCTGATAATTGCCATAATATTGCTGTCATCATAGACATAATCTTCTCCCCATACAGTTTCATAAATTTGCTGCTTTGTCAGTATCTTTCCCTGATGTTTTGCAAGAAGCAATAGTAAATCAAATTCTTTCGGCGGCAGTTCATAATCACCATTTACCGCATGGATAGAACGGTTATTAAAGTCAATAACCAGCCCGTCAAAATCAAATGTCTGTAACTGTCCGTCTTTTGGGTTAAAGCGAGTATAGCGTCTAATCAATGATAGAATACGGGCAATCAGCTCGTCCATGTCAAAAGGTTTTGTTAGATAGTCATCAGCCCCCGCCCGTAAACCACGCACTTTTGAAGCGCTATCATTTTTTGATGTAAACATCAGGATTGGCAGGCTGCTTTCTTTTCTAATCTGCTCCAAAGTCTCAAAGCCGTCAAAGCCGGGCATCATAACATCCAATATGACAAGCTGGTATTCTTTTTCCTTCAGTTGCAGTAGACCGGATTTTCCGGAATAACAGCAGTCGGCTTCTATGCTTTCCTGTAAAACACTCTGCTTGATTAGTACACAAAGTTCCTTATCATCATCTATAATCAAAATCCTGTTCATTATTGACGTTCCTCCGTTCATTAAATTACACATCCATATGCCGAGATTACAGCTACATTACAATTATATGTGGAGATTCGGGCAATGACAAGTACCTAAAATTGCATTGTGGAAATATGCATAACTGGCTATTCCATTGTGGATAACTCCATTCACAGTTCCATAAACAAGCCAGTTATACACATTTCCACGAATGCCGGTTACGGCGGAATCCCACTCATTCATTCTCAAATATTTGATAAGGATTATATTTGTCTTTCCTTCTTTTGGGATGGTTTCCCAATAAGGCAATTCATCCACTACGATTTCTTCTTACATAAACGTTACACAAAACACAAAGCATGTCTTCCGGAGTACCATTCCGCATAATCTTATTCCTGATTCGTAAGCCTTAGGACCGCCTTAAGCAGTCGCCCGGCGCTGCGCCAAATCGTCTCTTCCGAAAGTTTACCTTGCTTATATGCTCTTTCGATATCCTCGGCATCCTCCCGGTTGCCCGGCATGATGATATCATTCCCGGCGGCGGCACACTGCCACGGTATGCTCCCGTCCTCGGGGACGGTAGTGTTCCAGTCGGACATGATCACCCCGTTAAATCCCCACTCATCCCGCGAAACTACCGTGCAAAGATCCCGGCTGTTGGCCGCGTGGATGCCGTTGATCAGATTATATGCGGACATGATGGCCACAGGACTGCTTTTCTTTACCGCAATCTCAAAGCCGCGCAGGTAGATCTCCCGGAGGGCGCGCTGGGATACGCGGACATTTACTCCCATCCGGTTATCCTCCTGATTGTTGCAGGCAAAATGCTTGATGGTCACGCCGCACCCTTTATGGCTCTGCACCCCGTCGGTGACCCATGCCGCCAGCGTTCCTGAGAGATAAGGATCCTCCGAATAATACTCGAAATTGCGCCCGCACAGAGGATTTCGCATAATATTCATGCCTGGCCCCAGCCACAGATCCACATGGAATTCTTCCATCTCTGTGGCAACCGCCTCACCGAACTCGCGCATAAGTTTCGTATCCCACGACTGCGCCAGCGCCGTTCCCACGGGAAACGCGGTGCAGTACTGGTAGTAAGTATCCGCATTTTCCCGATGCACATCCTCTTCCAGAAATCCATTTTCCAGGGAACCTAAAACACCTGCGCTGTAAACGGAGTCGTCTGCCCGGTCAACCTGGTAGCTCTGCCGAAGCCGTAAGCCTGCCGGCCCATCAGCCATGATAAGGGAGCGGAGTCCGTAGTTTTCCTCCAGCGCCTCTGTCGTCTCACCGGCGGAACCGGGAACCCGAATCCCGGACGAGCCAAGAGTGCTGGTTCCCTGGGTGATATTCCCATATAACGCCGGTATCAATTCAGCAACAGGGATTTTCTCTTCCAGAGGTTCCTGGGTTCTTCTCTTTTCCTCCTCCCGGGGCACATACAAAAGCTCCGGGACATTCTGCTCCTCCGCTTTCGCAAGCCACTCCCCGGTTTCCCTTTTTACATCCTCACCCGGGTAAAGCTCGTCAATAGCCTCATCCAGAGGGCAGATATCCTTTGTCTTTGAAAGCAACGTCCTTCTCTCCACGGTCAATCGCGCCGCAGGCTTAAGCGCCTGTGCATGTTCTCCGATCCAGATGCCATACGTGCCTTTGTCCATATACCACCCGTGAAGCTCCTCTGAGAAACTTACAAGAGCGGACTGTTCTATGGATATGGTAAGCGTCTCTTCCTCCCGGGGCTTTAAACGCTTTGTCTTCGCAAAGCCCGCGAGCCGCTTCAGCTCTTTTCTCTCCCCTGTCTGGGGCAGGGTAACATATACCTGCACCACCTCTCTGCCGGGATGGGCTGTCCCGGTATTTTTCACCGAAACAACTAAGTCTATGCCCTGCGCTGTCCTTTTAATCTCCAGTGTTCTCATGGAAAAGGAAGTATAGGAAAGCCCGTAGCCAAAAGGAAATAACGCTTTTTTCCCAAAGCTGTCAAAATACCGGTATCCCACGTAAATCCCTTCCTGGTATACTTCCGTCTCAAGATTACCATTCAGATATCCGAAGTCTTTGGCGGACGGATAATCTTCATACCGCCTTGCCCAGGTAGCCGTCAGCCTCCCACCCGGCACAGCGCGGCCGAACAGCACGTCTGCCGTCGCATGCCCGCCCTCCTGTCCGGGAAGGGAGATAAGGAGGACTGCACGGATATTTTTTGCCTCTTCAAGGATGTCCGTAAGCTCCACCGGCGCGCCTGCATTTAAGACCAGCACCACCGGTATCCCTGTCTTTTCAAGGGTCAGGATGTCTTCCCGCTCCCGCCTGCTTAAGTAGTAGTCCCCTTCCTCTTTCCTCCTGTCTTTTCCTTCGCCGGAAATGCGGCTGATCACATACACCGCCGCCCCGGCACCCTCTGCCTCTTCTTTCCGGATCTTTCGTCCCTCCGGCAGGGAAAAAGGATTTGCCGAGTAAGCGTCGAATGGATTTTCCACCGTCTTTGCCGCCTCAAGGACGGTTTCCTTCCAGGCCATCCTTTCCTCCTCATAGCGCCTTTCATAATCTTTGAGCCAGTCTTCGCTTACAATCGCCGCACCGAAGTCCTTCATCCCCTGATAAATGGAGATATTCCCCCGGTTATTCACATCCCCGGAGCCGGTGCCGCCCTTGACTGTCTTTACCGCGCCGCCCCCGAAAAGGGCGATGGGCGTATCTTGATCCAGGGGAAGGGTCCCCTTATTCTTAAGGAGGACCATTCCCTCCGCCGCGGCCCTCCTTGCAAATATACGGTGTTTTTCCTCTCTTACAGACGGCCGTGTCTTTAACGTGCCGCTGTGTGTCTGCTTTATCATAAACTTCCTCCTTTATTGATGTAGAAAAAAGGCTGCCGCAGCAGCCTCTTTACTTTTACTCTTTCACGCCGCCAAGTGTCACGCCTGCGATAATAAACTTAGACAGCAGCAGATATACAATGATAATCGGCACGATTGCCACAAGAATCATGGTATAAATCTTACCCATGTCAAAATTCATATAATCGGCTCCACGGAGTGTCGCGATCAAGATTGGCACGGTCATCTTTTCCTTAGACTGAATGACCAAGGCCGGAACGAAGTAATTGTTCCATGAACCGACGAATGAGAAGATTGCCTGCACCGCGATCGCCGGCTTCATGATCGGCAGCACAATCCGATTGAAAGTCATGAACTCTCCGCATCCGTCGATCCTTGCCGCCTCCACAAGGGACAGCGGGAGGGACGACTGTAAGTAGCTGTACATGAAGTAGAATACCGCCGGAGACGCGATGGACGGGATGATCAGCGGAAGCAGGGAATCATACATTCCCATATTGGTGATCAGCCGTAAGAATCCCATCGCCGTTACCTGTGTCGGCATAACAAGGATTGCCATGATAAATGTAAAGGCTATCTTTTTTAGTTTAAAATCATATGCATAAAGGCCATATGCCGTCAACGCGGAAAAGTATGTACAGATTGCCGCGGAGCAGCCGGATACGATCAGGCTGTTAAGGATACCCCTGAACATCGGAAAGGTTCCGTCGTTGGCGACATTTTTCAGATTCTCAAGCAGATAGTTTCCCGGCAGCGCGGAAAACCCTTTCTGGAGATCTGCATGTGACCGGGTCGCGTTGACGATTAGAATATAGAAGAAGAACAGGCACATAAATGACAGGATGACCAGTACAACATGTGCAACTATACTCCTTAAATGATTTGGCTGTTTTGATTTCATACCCCTATCTCCTTCCTTGTTTTTTCGCCAGTTTTTTTGCTTTCTTTGCCGCTGCCTTCGATCCGTCCGGATCGTCATTGTTGGTCATCCGGTATACGAAGAAGCAAAGGATACCGCTGACGATGAACAGATATACAGACAGCGCCCCGGCCATACCGTAGTTCCGGCTCTTTAAGTGGCTGTTCAGGAACATGATCAGTGTCATGGACGTCCTGTCCGGCGTTCCCTGTCCGTTTGTCAGAATCTGTGGAACATCGAACATCTGAAGGCCGCCGATGATCGCCGTGATCAGAGTGTAGGCAAGGATCGGCCGAATCTGCGGAAGCGTGATAAAGAAAAATCTCTGAAAGCTGTTGCAGCCGTCCAGTTCAGACGCCTCGAAGACATCCGGGCTGATCCCCATGATTGCCGCCATCAGCATAATCGTTGAATTACCGAACCACATCAGAAAGTTCATAAACCCGACCAGCGACCGGGTCCCCATGACAGACCCTAAAAAGTCAATGGGCTTATTGATGAGTCCTATGGACATAAGAATCCCGTTGACCGGTCCGTTAGTGGAAAACATGGTGAAAAATAACATCGCAAACGCGGATGCCATAATCAGGTTCGGCAGATAGATCACGACCTTAAAAAACTGCGTCCCATGAATCTTTAGCCGCGCGTCTACAAACCACTCCGCAAGCACCAGCGCGATAACAATCTGCGGGATAAACCCAATCACCCATAAAATCATGGTGTTCGCCGCGTATTTTAACATATCTGACCCCAAGAGGCTCATATAGTTCGCCATTCCCACAAAGTTAGGCCCGACTTCCTTGATCCCCGAACGATAGTATTCAAAAAAGCTGTACCTGATCGTATCAATCAGAGGGATAAAAGAAAAGATGAAGAAACTGATAAAAAACGGAAGGATAAAAAGATATCCCCATTTTGAATAATCAACTTTTTTCTTTTTTTGCTTCATAAACTGTCATTCCTTTCTTTCTCAGATATCCGGCGGGGCTCCTTTCATGCCCCGCCGGCTGGTCTTCCTACTCCGTCGCTGCCTCCGGCCACTGAATCTCCGTGATATCCGGATAACGCTCTTTGATGGCTGTCTCAAAATTCGTCTTTGCCTTTTCAAAGTCAACCTTGCCCTGGAAGTAATCGCTGAACGCATTCTGGATCAGCTCCACACAGCCCTGGTCATAAGCGGAAAGAGGCGCGATCTTGATGTTCTCCGCAACCGGCGCAAAGTAAGTAAACGCATTCTGCCCGCCAAGGAAGTCTGATGCATAGGAATCGTCTGCCGCCGCTTCCTGCATACCGCTCTTTGTATTGGTGAAGTCTGAGTACTCTTTGGAAATCTTTAACAGGTTGTCTTTATTTACCGTTACGGAAAGGATGATATCCTTTACATGCTCTATATTGTCCGTACCCGTGCATGCGTGGACATAAGAACCGCCCCAGTTGTATTCCTGCGGAGGATTGGTAACGCCCCATACACCGTCTTCACCGTCCCAGTTCGGTTTCAGCGTAAAGTCAATGCCCCATGCCGGGAAGAGGAAAGCGAATACCTTAGATGACGAACCCATTGCCTTGTTCCAGTCGTCGTTCCACTGGCCCTTTACATTCTTATCCAGATACTCCGCATCCAGCCACTCTTTTGAATCGCTTACCCAGTCCATGATCTTCTGGTCAACCTTGATGGTCGTCTCGCCAGGGCTTACCCATGACTCGCTGATACTGTTTCCGTAAAGACGGAAGGTGTCCGCATAGGATGAGAAAGTAAAATATCCCTTTGCTTTCAGCTCAGCCGCCGTCGCTTTAACAGTATCCCAGTCCGCTACTTTCTTGCCGATCTCTTCTGGTTCATCTGTTCCGAACACTTCTTTTGCGATATCCCGGCGGTATACTAAAAGTCCCGGGCAGCACTGCCAGGTGGAGCCTCTCTGTACGCCGTCCGTATCCGATGCCGTTACCTTTGTAAATTCGTACTGGTCTGCCAGATCCTTATCCGGGTCGATGCCAAGATCCGCAAGGGGCATGGCAGCGTCCGCATCCTTGTCTGTATACTTATTTACATAGTCTGTCTCTGACAGGAAGATATCTACCTTGTCATCTGCCGCTGCGTCCGCCTGTTTCATCAGTGCCTCGTCAAGCTTCTGCTGGTATACGCCGTCCTGGTTCGGATTGATGATCCAGTGGATCTCCGTGCCGTCATTTAAAGTAGTCACTGTACCGTCAGAAGACGTTTCCTTCACTTCCGGATAGACTGCCTCCACACGCTCACGGAACTCGTCATTCCAGCTATAGATGTTGATAACCTTCCCTTCTCCCGCGCTGTCTCCGGAACCAGATGACTTGCCGCAGCCTGCTGCCATGCTTGCCGTCATAGCCGCAATCAATAACATGCTAACTACTCTCTTTTTCATTTGAAAAAATCCTCCTTTACGTTTTTGCGAAGCATTTGCCCCGCTTTTGATATCTGCATTATAGCCAGAAATTTTTCTCAGATATACTAAAGAATTTACAAAAATGTCAAATCCATGACACATATTTTATTTTTCGTCCCCCGTCGGGATGCGATTTTTTAATCCCAGGCGGCCATGTATGGAAGCTGATATTTTGGGTCATGATTCTGATATTTTTCACATGTATCTTGTTTTTTTCATCCATAGTTTTTTCTATTATAGAGTACAGATATTATAGAGAAAGGAGCACAACATTGCGTGATATAACATTTATTGATGAGAACGGTAGTTTTCTCCTGAGGCAGCCGGAGAATACAAGTTACCTATATTTTCCCCTTGCCTCGGTAACCGGATTAAAAAGTGCGGTCACGCCGAGTCTCGGCGGCGACGCGAAAATCGACCAGGAAACCTTCCTCTTAGAGCCGGTAAGCGCCGAAAACCTGCACAACAACCGCTCTACCCGCAATTTCTGGTTCATAAAGAACGGGACCGACGCATATTCCGTCTCTGGTTCCAGCGCGGAGCAGGAAAACGCCAGGTTTTCAGCCATGCAGGATGAAAGCGAGCTGACTGCCGGGTTCATGTGGCAAACTTTAAAGCGATCGTCGAAGACCTTAAAAATCTCTACCGCCGCCACTTCCTTTATTCCAAAAGACGGCAATGTGGAGATTTTATATGTAACGGTGAAGAATCAGTCGGAAAGCATACAGAAGCTCAATGCCTGCGCGGCAATCCCCATCTATGGCCGAAGCGCCGATAACATCCGGGACCACCGGAATGTCACATCCATGCTGCACCGGATCGATACCATAGAAAACGGAGTCCTTGTGTGCCCTACCATGTCCTTTGATGAGAAAGGGCACCGGGAAAATACCCAGATCTACTATGCCTTAGGGTGCACAGGCGACGGCCGGATGCCGGAAAGATTTTATCCTACGGTGGAAGATTTCCTGGGAGAGGGCGGGACTTTCACCCACCCCCGCGCTGTATACGGACAATGTCCCGGAGTCCCGGCTTTTGAACACGCTGCCGGGAAAGAGGCGATGGGCGCTTTCCGATTTCCGCCCATCTCCCTGGACCCCGGCAAAAAGGCTGACTACATCGTCCTTCTTGGCGTAGAGTCTGACAGGGAAGAAATCTCCGGCATTTTTGAAAGATATAACACTTCTGAAAAAGTACGGAAAGCTCTTTCCGACACAAAAACTTACTGGCAAAAGCAGGTGTCGGTCAGCATCCGCACAAAGGAGTCGGATTTTGATCGGCTGATGAAGTGGGTCTGCTTTCAGCCTTTCCTGCGGAGGCTGTTCGGCTGTTCTTTCCTTCCGCACCATGACTACGGACGGGGCGGAAGGGGCTGGCGGGATCTGTGGCAGGACTGCCTCTCCCTCCTCCTTCTGGAGCCGGAAAAGGTAAGAGGTATGATCGCGGCAAACTTTGGCGGCGTTCGTGTTGACGGAACAAACGCAACCATCATCGGGGACGGCGACGGCAATTTTATCGCCGACCGAAACGGCATCACACGGGTCTGGATGGATCATGCGCTCTGGCCGCTGATGACGACAAAGCTCTATATTGACCAGACGGGAGATACCGAGCTGCTAAACCAAGAGATTTCTTATTTTAAAGACGCCCAGATCATGCGGGGAACTGAAGCCGACGGCCTATGGAGCCAGAAACAGGGAAATCTTCAGCTCACCAAAGAAGGTACGGTCTATACCGGGACCATCTTAGAGCACCTGCTCATCCAGCAGCTTACCGCCTTTTATGAGGTCGGAGACCACAATATCTGCAAGCTGCGGGGGGCTGACTGGAACGACGCTTTAGATATGGCCTCTGAACACGGGGAGAGCGTTGCTTTCACCTGCGCCTATGCCGGCAATCTCCTGACCCTAGCCACGCTGATCCGCCTTTTAGACAAGCGCACCTTCTCCCACACGACCAAACTTATGGAGGAAGTCACGGTTCTTTTGGAAAATGAGCCCGATATGTACGGCGATATCCCCAGAAAGCAGAAGATTCTCTCCGGCTATGCCGCCAGATGCCGCCACCACGTAAGCGGAGGGCGCTTTAGTATCTCCCTGTCCGCTCTCGCCGAGAACCTGAGCAGGAAAGCCGACTGGCTGATGGAGCACTTAAGGCGCCAGGAGTGGATCGACGGCGGAGAGACAGAAGGCTGGTTTAACAGCTATTACGACAATCACGGACGAGCCGTCGAAGGCTTTTTCGGAGACCATGTGCGGATGATGCTGACCGGGCAGGTATTCGCTGTCATGGGCGGGGTGGCGAAAGAAGGTCAAATCAGAAAAATAACCGCCGCCGCCGACCACTATCTCTATAAAAAGGAGATCGGAGGCTACCGCCTGAATACGGATTTTCATGAACTTAAGTTTGACATGGGACGCATGTTCGGGTTTGCCTACGGTGAAAAGGAAAACGGTGCAGTCTTCTCCCACATGACGGTGATGTATGCCAATGCCCTGTACCGCCGGGGATTTGTGCGGGAAGGCTTTAAGGCTCTTAAGACCCTTGCGGATACGGCTCTTGATTTTGACACCAGCCGCGTCTATCCGGGAATCCCGGAATATTTCCGCTCCGACGGACGGGGGATGTACCAGTATCTCACCGGCGCGGCAAGCTGGTATATGCTGACCATGATCACTGAAGTTTTCGGCGTGCGGGGTGAAGCAGGAAACCTCATTCTGTATCCGAAACTTCTGCCCTGCCAGTTCGACGAAGACGGGAAAGCCTCCATCTCTCTTCCCTTTGCAGGCAAAACCTTCACCATCATCTACAGCAACAAGGACAGGAAAGACTTTGGCAGCTACCGCGTCGCCTCCGCCCAATGCGGTGAAACAACGCTTGAGGTGGACGAAAAAGATTTTGTTATCCTTCCCAGGGAGATGCTCATTGCCCTGCCGGAGGATACGCACACCATCACCGTAAATCTGCGGTAATCATCCAAAACCGCCGCGAACCTCTCGGCAGCCTCCTGGCAGGTATACAGGAAATTTTGTCCGGTTCGCTGCTTCGCGGGAAATAAACTATGGAAAGGACGAAAAAACAACATGAACTATGGACATTTTGACGACGAGGCCCGGGAGTATGTCATCGACCGCCCGGATACCCCGACGCCCTGGGTAAATTATCTTGGCTCTCCGGATTACGGCGCGATCATTTCTAACAACGCGGGAGGATACAGCTTTGCCAAATCAGGCGCCAACGGGCGGATTCTCCGCTATATCTTCAACAACTTCGACCAGCCCGGTCGCTATCTCTACATCCGGGACAACGATTCAAAGGACTACTGGTCTGCCTCCTGGCAGCCGGTGGGGAAACCTTTGGACAGCTATACGAGCAGGTGCATGCATGGCATGGGTTACACCAAGATGACCGCCGATTATGATGAAATCCTCTCCGAGGCATCCTACTATGTTCCGCTGGGGAAAGCCTGTGAAGTGTGGGCGCTCTCTGTGAAAAACCAATCCGCCCGGGAAAGAAATCTTACCTTGACCGGCTATGCCGAGTTCACCAACCACAGCAACTATGAGCAGGATCAAGTAAATTTACAGTATTCCCTGTTCATCACAAAAACGATGTTTGAAGAAAACCGCATCATCCAACAGATCCACGGGAATCTTGACGCCCTGCCCGAAAACGGTCAGGTGGATGAAAAAAATGTGACCGAGCGTTTCTTTGGTCTGGCCGGAGGACGCGTATCCTCCTACTGCGGGGAAAAGGAACATTTCCTCGGAAGATATCACGGGTACGGCAATCCCCAGGGTATCCTGTTCGGAGACCTTGGAAATGTTACCAGCTATAATGAGAATTCCTGCGGTGCCCTGTCCTGTACGCTTGCGCTGAAACCCGGGGAGACAAAGACTATTGTATTCCTTCTTGGATGCGGAGGAAACCGTGAGGCGTCCTCCCTCCTTGATCTGTACCGGAATCCGGCAGCCGCCGTGGATAAAGAGCTCTCAGATCTCAAGCGCTACTGGCAGGAAAAGCTCGGGCATCTTAAAGTAAACACCCCAAGCCCGGAATTTAACACGATGCTCAACACCTGGAACGGCTATAACTGTTTTATGACCTTTATCTGGTCCCGGGCCGCGTCCTTTATCTATTGCGGCTTAAGAAACGGTTATGGATACCGGGATACCGTGCAGGATATCCAGGGAATCATCCACCTTGCGCCTGAGATGGCGGCGGACAAAATCCGCTTTATGCTCTCCGGCCAGGTAAGCAATGGCGGCGGCCTTCCCTTGGTGAAATTCACCCATGACCCGGGGCATGAGGACACACCGGATGACGCTTCCTACCGACAGGAGACCGGCCATCCCGCCTACCGGGCTGACGACGCGCTGTGGCTTTTCCCCACAGTTTACAAATATATCGCCGAAACCGGAGACACCCAATTCCTTGACGAAATCATCCCCTTTGCGGATAAAGAGAAAGCCAGCGTCTATGAACACCTAAAACGAGCCATCGCTTTCTCCCTGGACCATCTCGGCCCTCACGGGATGCCCGCCGGGCTTTATGCGGACTGGAACGACTGCCTCCGCCTGGGCACAAACGGCGAATCCACGTTTGTCGCTCTTCAGTTTTACTACGCCATCAAAATCTTAAAAGGCTTTGCCGAATATAAAAATGATACGGTCTATGCCGGATACCTGACGGGAAAGCAGGAAGAAACCGGCAAGACCATTCAAAACATGTGCTGGGATAAAGACCGGTTTATCCGCGGATACACCGAAGCCGGGGAGCGGATTGGCACGCCGGGAGACCCGGAAGCCAGCCTTTGGTTAAATCCCCAGAGCTGGGCGGTCATCAGCGGGGTTGCCACTGACGAGCAGGCTGATCTCGCGCTTTTAAATGTCTGCGGGCGGCTGAATACCGACTACGGCGCACTCCTCATGGATCCCCCCTATCATTCCCATGCCTTCGACGGCGCCCTTGCCGTTATCTACAACCAGGGAACAAAAGAAAACGCCGGTATCTTCTCCCAGTCCCAGGGGTGGCTGATTCTTGCGGAGGCCTTGCGCGGCCACGGGGAGCGCGCGTTTACCTACTTCATGGAAAACGCTCCTGCTGCCTGGAATGAAAGGGCCGAGCTGCGCCGCTTAGAGCCGTATTGCTACGGCCAATTTACCGAAGGAACCGCCAGCAGGCATCCTGGGCGCTCCCATGTTCATTGGCTGACCGGCACCGCCTCCACCATGATGGTGGGATGCGTGGAAGGTATCCTGGGCCTTCGCCCCAGCCTTGACGGCATCACCATCAGCCCATCGATCCCGAAGGGCTGGACACACCTGGAGATCAAGAAAGATTTCCGCGGAAAGCATTTGCATATCCAGATTGACAATCCAAGGAACCGGGAAAGTGGCTGCGAGAAACTTACGCTTAATGGCCAGGAGCTTGAAAGCAGTTACATTCCTGCCTCTCTTCTCGGCGATGAGAATGAGATCCGTCTGATTCTCTGATATCCCGCCGGCAAAAACTTTTATCCATAAAACAGTGGACACCGTGATGCAGTTCTCACTCAGTGTCCCCTGTTTCTTTTTTATATTTTACTTTTCCCGCCCGTTTTTTGATATATCCTCCTATACTTACGTCTCCACGGGCGATACAGCTTATAGTCCAGTAAATACAAGGAATTAGGTAGTGTAAAATAAGTTGTGTCTTTGGAAATAAATGGCTCCTTTTTGGTAAGAATTAGGATATGAAAATTTTTATCGAAAAGGAGTATTTTTTATGGCAGTTGCAAAGGAACAAATTCGACAAATC
>Ga0209694_1002112_pt1 | contig 17682 bp, 19 predicted proteins | sample GluameincwithD2O_FD_187499 | JGI IMG/M metagenome (GOLD analysis project Ga0209694, IMG submission 187499) | Mouse cecum microbial communities from Vienna, Austria - Glucosamine amended microcosms incubated with D2O (SPAdes) (version 2) | ecosystem: Host-associated > Mammals > Digestive system >... | reverse complement strand
GCAATACGTGCCATTGTTCCTCCTACTAGTTTCCTTGTCTCTGTTTGTGTTTTGGATTTTCACAGATCACCATTACACGACCTTTGCGTCGGATCACTCGGCACTTGTCGCAGATTGGTTTGACAGACGGTCTAACTTTCATACACGTCCTCTACTTTCTTCTAAAAGTAATACGCCCACGTGTTAAGTCGTATGGAGAAATCTCCACAGTGACACGATCCCCTGGTAAAATGCGAATGTGATGCATACGAATTTTACCAGAAACGTGAGCCAAGATCTCATGTCCATTTTCTAGCTTTACTTTAAAAGCAGCATTTGGTAATGTATCGACGACAATGCCATCGATCTCGATCATATCTTGTTTTGACATGGAATTTACACGCCTCCTTTATTTGATGAAATGATATAATGCATAAATTGCCAACTATCATTTTAACAAACAATACACCCTTTGACAAGGCAGAGAAAAAAAGAAGGTCTCCCTGAGACCTATCGATTTACATTTTGTTTTGGATCCATTCGATCGCAAGATCGACCGCGTCATCATAATTGCTGGAAACAAAACCAGACCCTTCATCGATGTTCGCTTCTGGATAGGCAGCCTCGAGATCATCGATTGATTTTTGACGGCCCGCTCCTCCATTGATCACGAAAGGAACGATCCTTTTCCCCGCTAATTCGCCTTTTTGATGAAGTTCATCCAAAGCCGAAAAAACAGGCATCGGCGCCGTTCCGCACCAATTTGGAAAACCTAAAATAATCGTGGAATACTGTTCGATATTTGGAACAGGTCTAGCCAGCTCCGGACGCGCGTTGGCGCCAAGATCACGCAAAGCCTCCTGCACGCAGACATCGTCATTCGTACTATATGGATATTTTGGTTCGATCTCAAATAGATCAGCGCCCGTTAGATCGGCAATGCTTGTCGCGGCGCGCTTCGTCGTCGAATTCGCTGGATGATTTCCTCCAAAATACATGACAAGTGTATCTTTCATAAACACACTCCTTCCTATCAATGAAATAATTATACAAAAAAAGCACGATAAAAAGTAGTATGATGAAAGGAAAAGAAAGGGCCGTTTATGATCAACCTACAAATCGAGATCTTCCTTCTATTAGCGATCGGATATATCCTCTCAAAAAAACGCATCATCACTCACGAAGTCAAAACAAAGCTCACGACGCTCTCTTTATCCCTTATTTTGCCGTGCGCCATTATCCGCTCTTTCGAGCTCGATATCACATACAAAGATTTTCGAATGTGCTTTATCGTCCTCGTTTGTTCTTTCGCAATCCAGCTTCTCTATACACTTGTCAATCAATGGATGTGGAATAGTGAAGAGCCGCAAAAAGCGATCAACCTGAAATATGGGACGCTCGTCTCGAATGCGGGCTTTTTTGGAATGCCTATCGCTCAAGCCGCGTATGGAGAGCTTGGACTTTTGTTCGCTTCCTTTTTCTTGATCCCGCAGCGCGTCGTCATGTGGTCAGCCGGTCTTTCGTTATACACCACCAAAACGAGCTGGCAAGAAAAAGTGAAAAAAGTAATCACGCATCCATGCATTATCGCTTTAGCGATCGGCTTTGCGATCTTGCTGATGAGGATGGAAGGAATCTATCTTCCAAGCGCGCTCGATCAAACGATCGCAGCTATCAGCGCCTGCAATACTCCCATTTGCTTATTCGTGATCGGCGCGATGCTCGAACAAAGCGAAACCAAAGACCTCTTTTCGAAAACGATGCGGAAATATTGTCTTCTTCGTCTACTCATTCTTCCCGCCATTGTTTTAGTGATCATGAAATCGTTCCAGCTCCCTCTTTTAGCGATCCAGATCTGCGTGATCGAATCCGCGATGCCAGCGGCTACAACGAGCGCTATGCTTGCTTTACGCTACGATCAAGATCCGGCATTCGCAAGCAAAATGGTGTTCGTATCGACCTTATTTTCTCTCTTCACTTTGCCATTATGGCTTTATATCTTGTAAAAAAAGCTAAGGATCAACCTTAGCTTTTTAATACTATTCGCAAAATATCATTCACTTTACCTTTTGGAAGCCCAACCACATTTGAATACGAACCATCGATCTTTTCGACAAAATCGCATTCTTGGATCCCATACGAACCAGCCTTATCGAGGCAAGTTCCTTTGTTCACGTACTCCATGATATCTTGGGCGCTCAGTTCACGAAACTGTACATGCGTCGTTTCTGTAAAAGACAGATCTTCATGCGGCAAACAAATACAAACTCCCGTTTTGACTTCATGCGCTTGTCCGCTCAAATCGACAAGCGTGTCTACAGCTTCTTCTTTCGTTTTAGGTTTGCCTAAGATCTCATTTTGAAAACAAACGACCGTATCGGCTCCGATCACACAAGCGTTCGGATAAAGCTTCTGCACTTCTTTAGCTTTTCGATAGGCAATCAGCTCGATCGCTTGATCGATGCCATTTTCTAGTTCTAACACTTCTTCGCCATTGGCTGGCTGGACCGTAAACGTATATCCAAGATCGCTCAAGATCTCTTTTCTTCGACTCGATCCACTCGCTAATATTATTTCCATATTGTTCCCTGCGGATGCCTTCCTTTTCATGCCGCAAGTTAGAGAGTTTTGAAGCTGCTTTCTCATTTTACCACAACAATGCTCATTTCTCTACAAACTATACCCGATTGGTGCCTTGCGCTTCATATACCAAATCGAAAAAAGAGCGCAAGGAACAAATCCTGCCAGCATGACAACAACGATCCGTAAGATCAAAGAAGAAAAGAGCGCTTCCGGACAGATTTCGATCATAAAATCCGTCCTAGGATCCAACAGCCATAAGTCATTGGTAAAAAAGAGTTCATGGAACTTGATCCAAAAATCTGTAAAATCCGTCAAAGCCCAAAATCCGATCACGAGCAAAAACACACCAAAACAAAGCAAGCTTTGAAAAAAGCCGACACAACAGTTCGCGATCACTTTTTTCATCGTTCTTTCTCGAATATAAAACAAACAAGGAACCGCGATCAAGATTCCAACACAAATTTTCAATGCCAGCATCGCGTTTTGATAAAGTTGGCGAACATCTTTCATATGCGCTTTCTCTTTTGCATTGTAGATTTGGACAACGTGTCCATCACGGACCATCGTCCCATCCATATTTGACCTCTTGCCCGTAATGTAGTCAAGCATCATCGCCATGCTTTTATTCAGATCTTGATTGCTGACTCCTAGTTCGTCTGCCAGCTTTGTTTTCTCATAAAACTGCGCGTAAAATGAAGCATCAAACGCCACGAGCCGTACCGAAGAAAAAAGGATGGTCAAGATCAAGGACCATCCAAACAACAATCGCATGACTCGGCTCATTCGATCGCCACCAGTTCGACTTTATCAACGACATCTAAAGAACTCATCAGCCGCGCAAGCTCGTCGGCGCTCATTTCGATCTTATTGATATCGATCGTTAGCGTGACCGAAGCGATCCCGTTGATCGGGATCGATTGATTCAAAGCGAGAATATTCGCCTGCAAGTTCGAAAGCATCGAGAGCACAGAAGATAAAGCGCCCGTTTCATGCTTTAAAATAATCGTATAGATCGCTTTGCGCTTTGAATCGTCTTGATTGAACGCAAAGACGGCGTCTTTGTATTTATAAAAGGTCCCGCGAGAAATGCCGACCATCTTGACGGCTTCCGAGATCCGGCGCGCTTGGCCGCTTTGAAGAAGCGTTTGCGCGGCCATGACTTTCTCTAGCACTTCGGGCAAGATCTCGCTCGATACTACATAATATTTACTCATAAACGACTTCAGCTCCTCGCTCATCCACGTTGACAAAACGATACTCGATCGAATCCATGCTTTTAGCTAGCTCATGCAGTGGCTCCTCCTGGATCGAGAGCGAAAGCATTGTCGAACCACTGCCGCTGATCCATAAAGGAAGAAGCGCGTCATGGGCTTTCTTTTGATACACCGCGAAATCTTGAATGAGCGCGCAACGATAAGGCTCATGCAAATGATCGTTCGAACACAAGTTCAAGAGCGTTTGATCGCCTATCTCGAGCGCTTCGGCCATCAAGAGCGCGTTGGCTACTTGCTCCTTCGCTTCTGAGAATGGAATCGATTTTGGAAGCACTTTGCGCGCCTCTTTCGTGCTCAATTCATGATCGGGAATGAGCGCGAGGCCATACCAACGGGGTGTTTTCAATTTTTTCGTGATCACCCTTCCTTGAAATTTTGAAGAGACGCAGACTCCTCCAAACAGGGCGGGCGCCACATTATCGGGATGTCCCTCCATTTCCGTAGCGAGCAAAAGCAGATCTTCTTTGCTCAAACAGGAATCATACCACGCGTTGGCGGCCATCATTCCTGCTACGATGCATGTAGCCGAGCTGCCTAAGCCCCGGGCAAAAGGGATCGAAGAATCGATACGCAAATGAAAAGGGATCCTCTCTTTATTCAAAAAGTCGCAAACGCGATAAAAGGCCTGTACGACTAGATTGTTTTCATTTTGATATTCGCTTGGGCAGCCTTCGATCTCTAATTTTTCAGCATGAGTAAACGTAAATGTCCCTCGCCAATCGAGAGCGAGTCCCATGCAATCAAATCCAATACAACAATTGGCGCTTGTTGCCGGAACGCTCACCTTGATCATCGTACTTCGCCTAACCCTTTCTCGACAACTTCTTCCATTTCCTCGACTGAAATGACATCGGAATGGAGAATATCCATCGACTCGAGTTGCGCTAGGTTGACCGGGATCGGATCTTGACAATGCGCTGAGAGTTTTTTTAGCGCGTCCCATTCGTCACTCGCCTCTTTAGAGAGCGCGTCCAATACATCTACGCTGAATTTATAAGGGGAAGCGGTCGCGAGCGTAACTATTGGCGTGCTGGAATTTGCCATCGATGCCACGCGATATCCGATCGCCGTATGCGGATCTAGGACGATCCCTTCTTTTTCATACACGTCTTTGATTGTTTCTTTTGTTTGTTCATCGCTTACAAAGTCGCCCGAAAATAGAGCCTGGATCTTTTGAAGCGTCTGGGCATCGACCTCGTAACGGCCTTTTTCTTGAAGATCTTGCATCCAGGAAGCGACTTTTTGATGATCTTGTCCGCTCATATAGAAAAGCAAGCGTTCAAGATTGCTGGAAACTAGAATATCCATGCTTGGGGAAATCGTTTGGATAAACTCGCGGTTTTTATCATAAACGCCTGTGTTCAAAAAGTCAGTGAGCACTTTATTGGAGTTGCTGGCCACATAAAACCGCTCTACTGGAAGACCCATCAAATACGCGTAATAGCCGGCGAGAACATCGCCAAAATTGCCAGTCGGTACGCTAAAGGAGACAGGCTCTCCTATATGGATCACGCCATCTTGAACGAGTTGTTTATAAGCGTCGAAATAATATACGATCTGAGGAACGAGGCGTCCGACATTGATCGAATTGGCGCTGGTGAGAAGCACATCATGTTCTTCCGCTTTTTGATGAAGCTCTTGATCGAGGAAGAGCTGTTTGACTTGGCTTTGGGCGTCGTCAAAATTCCCTTCGATCGCATATACGCCTACATTGTTCCCTTCCTGGGTAGCCATTTGGCGATATTGGATTTGACTGACTTTTTTATGAGGGTAGAAGACACGAATGCCAATGTGGTCGACATCTTTGAAGCCGGACATGGCGGCTTTTCCTGTATCGCCGCTTGTCGCTGTCAAGATCAGCGCTTTCTTTCCAACGGATTTGAGCGCGGTGGACATGAGTTGGGGCAAAAGCGTCAAAGCGACATCTTTGAAGGCGCTTGTTGGTCCATGGAACAATTCGAGCACATAAAGATCGCCCACTTTTTTGACAGGGGTGATCTTGCTGGAGGCAAAGGACTTGTCGTACGCATTGTGGACGCATGCTTCCAGCTCCTCTTTTGTATAGTCTGGTAAGATCTTTTCTAATATATACTGTGCATTTTCAATGTATGATTGTTCAACGATCGCGTTGAGATCGAGATCGACCGTGTCGATGGCTGGCCATACATATAAGCCTCCATCGGGTGCGATCCCATTGAGAATGGCTTGTTTGCTCGTGGCGTTTTGTTTTGGATCTCGTGTCGATTCATAAATATTTTCCATCTTAACTCCTCCTTGAAAAACAACAACTCCTATGATACGATGTTCTCGTTTTAAATACAAGTGTTTTCTAACAAGAAACAAGGAGGGTATGAATGAACGCAGTATTGCTTGGATATGGAACGGTAGGAAAAGGAGTCGAGCGGTTGTGCAATCAAGTGGCAGACTTGAATTTGACGAACGTTTTCGTTCTTCCTCAATTTGAAGATCTGCCTTACTTTACAAACGATGGCGAAAGGATCGTCACCGATCCAGATACGGATATCGTTTTTGAATGCTTGAGTGGCACTGAGCCTGCCAATACTCTGATCACAAAAGCTCTGGAGGCTGGAAAGCATGTCATCACTTCGAACAAGGCGGTCGTTTCTCCCAATCTTGAACGATATGTCGAATTGGCAAAGCGGTATGGCGGCTCGATCCAGATCGAGGCGAGCGTGGCTGGCGGCATTCCTTTTTTGGATGCGATCTTAAAGCTGCAGCGCCTAGAAGAAATCGATGGTTATGAAGGGATCTTCAATGGAACGAGCAACTACATCCTCGATCAAATGCAAAAGGAGGGTGTCGCTTTGAAGGACGCTTTGAAAGAAGCGCAAAAAAGAGGCTACGCGGAAGCCGATCCGACCAACGATATTGAAGGGATCGATGTGTTCTATAAGACGAACATCACGAATATGCTTGCGTATCAAACGAAAAACGATGCGATCTTGCCGCCTCTCGGTATTTCTAAGATCGATCAAAAAGATATCGAATACGCCAAAAAACACAAAAAGGTCATTCGTCATATCGCGCGTTCGATCCAAAAAGGAAACGCGTTCGCGAGCGTGATCGCGCCTGCTTTTTTGGACGAGGAGAATTATTTGGCGAATACGCCTTCGAACTACAACGCGCAGCTTTTATTCGCCAACTCGTTCGATCAGCTCGGTTATTTTGGTCAAGGGGCTGGTCAGCTGGCCACAGCGCAAGCAATGCTTGCCAACGCTTTGGACACGATGGAGCATAGAGAACGAAAGATCGTTTTGAATAACGATAAAAAAGTCGACAATTCGATCCTTCAGGAAGATTGGATCGTCCGCTCGAAAAAAGACTTGTCTTCTTTATTGCCAGTTCGACAAGAAAACGAATATTTCTTGTTTGAAAAGAAAGATCCGACATTCATTGCCACAGTGCAAGAGATCGATCCAGAAGCGATGATCGCGTTGTGGAAATAAAAAAGAAAGTATGAAAGGAATCAGAGAGCCATTATGTTAAAAATCACGAAGTTTGGCGGTTCGTCGGTCGCGGATGCCCGTCAATTCAGAAAAGTCAAAAAAATCATTGAAGCCGATCCGGATCGTAAGTATGTCGTGGTCTCAGCGCCGGGACGTCGTTTTTCTTCCGATCCAAAATTGACGGATCTTCTCTATTTGCTGGATGCGCATCGTCAATATCATGTGGACGCGAGCAATGTGTTCCAGTCGATCAAAGAGCGGTTCATGGAGATCAAAACGGAGCTGGATCTAAAGCAGCCGATCGAAAAGGAACTGGATGCGCTGTATACGAATTTGAACCAGCTCTCTCAAGCCGAGATCGTTTCTAGGGGCGAATACTTTTGCGCCAAGCTCATGGCCGAATATTTGGGCTTTCCTTTCGTGGACGCGAAAGATGTCATCCGCTTTCGTTTGGATAAAACGATCGATTGGGACGCGACTCGGGCCAAACTGGAAACAAAGACGGCGCAATTTTCGAATTTTGTGATGCCTGGTTTTTATGGCGCGACAAGTCACGATCAGATTCAGGTGTTTTCGCGTGGGGGCGGCGATATTTCGGGTTCGATCCTCGCCCAATGCTTGGATGCGGATGTGTATGAAAACTGGACTGATGTTTCTGGTTTTTTGATGGCGGATCCTACGATCGTCGAAAACCCAGAACCGATCACGCATATTACGTATTCGGAGCTTAGAGAGCTTTCGTATATGGGGGCGAGCGTCTTGCATGAGGAAGCGATCTTCCCTGTCAAAGAGAAAAATATTCCGATCCATATTTTGAATACGAACCGTCCTCAAGATTTTGGAACGATCATTCAAGAACGCACGAAATACAAGGCGCCTTATTCGATCACTGGAATCGCGGGCAAAACAGGGTTTATGTCGATCTATATTTATAAAAAGCACATGTCTAACGAGGTTGGATATATGCGAAAGGTGCTCTCGATCTTGGAAGACTATAACGTGAGTATCGAGCATATTCCTTCGGGGATCGATTCCTTTACGATCGTGATCCAGGAAAAGGATATAGAAGATCGGCTTTATGAAATGTTGGCGCGGATCAAAAAGGAATTGAAGCCGGACGAGATCCGCACGCAAGATAAGATCGCGCTCATCTCGACGGTGGGCAAAAGCATGTCGGCGCGGCCTGGAACAAGCGGCAAGCTCTTTGGAGCGTTGGGTCAAAATGATATCAATATTTTGATGATCGCCCAAGGCAGCGACGAGATCAATATTACGGTTGGTGTGAGCGAAGAAGATTTTAAAAAGACGATTCATGTGATCTACGATACATTTGTTCAAGAGGAGGAATTGTTATGAAGACAGTAGCGATCGCGGGTGCGACTGGAGCGGTTGGGGCTCAAATGCTTGAATGTTTGAAGGAACGAAAGATTCCTGTCAACATCAAGCTTTTAGCGAGCGCTCGTTCGAAAGGCAAGATCATCGATGGTCTTGTGGTCGAAGAATTGAAAGAGGACTCGTTTGATGGTGTCGATTATGTGCTTGGCGCTTGTGAAAACGATGTGACAAAAAAGTGGATGCCTTGGGCGCAAAAGGCGGGTTGTGTTGTGGTGGATAATTCGAGCGCGTTTCGTTTAGAAGATGACGTCCCTTTGGTCGTTCCGGAAATCAATGCTCAAGATATTCAAAACAATCAAGGGATCATCGCCAATCCAAATTGTTCGACGATCATCGCTCTTGTTGCGTGCGATGCTTTGAAAAAAGAGTTTGGGATCAAGCGGATGGTCGTAACGACGATGCAAGCTGTTTCAGGCGCTGGTGTCAAAGGAATTCATGATCTGGAAACGCAAATCATCGATCCAAACGCGCCTAGAGAAGCATTCCCCTATCAGATCGCATTCAACTTGATTCCTCAAATTGGCGACTTCGACGAGCTGGGTATTTCTAAAGAAGAATGGAAAATGCAAAACGAAGGCCGCAAGATCTGGCATGATCCTGATCTTTTGGTCAACTGCACGTGTGTGCGGGTGCCTGTTTTAAGAAGTCATTCGGAAAGCATTACTTTAGAGTGCGAAAAAGAAGTCGATGTCGAAAAGGCAAGAGAAGTCTTGAAAAGCGCGCTTGGCGTGCAGCTCAAAGACGATCCGCAAAACAAAGTGTATCCGATGCCGCTCGATACGACAAATCAAGATGATGTGTTTGTCGGCCGAATCCGCAAGGATATCACCGATCCGGAAGGAAAGACGTTATCCTTATTCTGCTGTGGAGACCAGATCCGTAAAGGCGCGGCCACGAATGCGGTGCAGATCTTAGAAAAGCTTCTCGAGCAAAACTAAGATGGCCTACATACGTAGCGCGAGAAAAGAGGACGCGAGCCGTCTTTTAGAGATCTACGCTCCTTATGTGGTTGAAACAGCTATTACTTTTGAGTATGAGGTCCCTTCCCTAGCCGAGTTTGAAAAAAGAATCGAGACAACCAAAGAAACGTATCCGTACCTCGTTATCGAGGAAAACAGTGTCGTTCAAGGCTATGCGTATGCCGGTCCGCTAAAAGAAAGAGCCGCCTATGACTGGTCATGCGAACTGTCGATCTATCTGGACAAGGACGCGAAGCATAAAGGATATGGAAGATCGCTCTATGAAGAACTTGAAAACAAATTAAAATCGATGGGGATTTTGAATTTGTACGCGTGTATCGGCTATCCGATCGTGGAAGACGAGTATTTGGATATGAACAGCGCGAAGTTTCACGCGCATCTAGGCTTTCAAAAAGTAGGGCATTTCCACTCATGTGGCTATAAATTCAATCGTTGGTACGATATGATCTGGATGGAGAAGATCATTGGCGATCATAAAAACGATCAGCCGCCAATCCAAAAGGACCGGACGTCATCCTTCACCCGATGACTTCCCGGTCCTTTTTTATCCTGTCATTTCACGGTAATCACGTCGCCATGACGAACGTTCTGTTTAAAAATGGCTTCCACTTCCTTGTTTTCCGTCAATCAACGCGTCGAATGCGATGGAACTCATCAATCCCTCACGGGCATGCAGCGAATATGTTATAGATACTGGAACGAATTGGCTTGTCGAGAACCGGGCCATCCGCTCCGTCAGACTCATGGCGATCAGCTGCCCTTGTGTGTAGGTCGCTTTTTCACGCCGCATCCGTCTTTGCGTCCAGCGTTCGGGATCGCGCAATTCCCCAACCGTTTGTATTCCTTCCGTATGCCACGAAAATACGGGACTCAATTCCACCTCTCTTCTCCCGTTTTCCTCCAGCAGATCCCAGCACGTCTGGAAAACGGGCGCGAAAAAGAAATCAGTTTTCGAAATTTCAGTTTCCTCGATCAATTTGACCTTTCCTTTCGCATCTAGGCGGATGACTTTTTCTGTATTGTCATGAAAGCGGGATTGCTCGATTTACGTCGTTTCTCCGTCTTTTTCTATCCGCTCCACACGGTAAAGAAGATTTTCGACGGTCCAAACCGAAGATGTTTGTGCCTCGTCCGTTTGTGTCCATCGGGTATGGATAATGTACCCGCCTTGTTTCTCCCACGCCATCAGGGCACCGGTTCGATCCGGGAAAAAGGTCGAGACGGCGATCGCGAATCCAGCGACCAGCAGCACGAGCACCATCCCTTTTCCTAGCGTGTCCGTCCATCCGGAAAGTTCCATCAAGCCACGTTTTTTTAATAAGGCCGCTAGTTTACGAAGCTCGGATGAGGAGCCGCAAACATAGAGGTCGCCTGACTGGTCCTTGCGTTTCAAAAGCAGCCATTTCCCTCTTCGTCGAAACGCACCAAACTGCGATAGCGACTGCGTCACACACTTTTCCGGTTGGTTTTCGAGAGTCAATACCAAGCGTACTTCGTCGTTTTCAATGGTCACCGCGACGTGCCCGTTTCCCTGGAATTCCCTGCTAGCGTGTTTGCCAATGGAGATGACGTTCCAGACCACGAGCCCGAGTCCGCAAACCAGGCAAACGATCTTGAGCCATACAGTCTTCACATACCAAGCCAATCCAAACAACACTAGCGAAAAGAGCGCGCTAGTGAAAACAGACACGAGGGGCACGCGTCGCCAAAACATCGCTTCAGCCCATCGTTTACTGATGGCGTACTCGCATTGAAATTTCTCGTCCATTGTCTCACCTTCTTCGAATCCCAGTTTGTTCAAGAAAAGCAATCAAATCCGTCTTTTCCTTTTTCGACAAGGAGCCAGTATAAAAGATACACGATTTCTTCTTCCCAAGTAGTTCGAGAAAATACGGATGATCGATGTAGAGCTGAAATTCCAGCAATGGAGAGTTTTCTGTTTCGACGTGTCCATCCCATTTCATCGTGATACACAGCTCATTTTCGTCGATTTGAAAAACAAGCTGCGTTCCGGGTTCGCCCATGTCGTCGAGATTTTTTACGACTTCGTAAGCGGGACGAACAAACCGATACAAGCCCCAGCTAAAAAAGACGAACCCGACGACGAGCAGAAAACAACCGATGGCGACGTTACTATCGAGCGTGTCAAGAAACGTATCGATGCTTAAAATGAAAAAACAAAACGGAAAGAAACCAATGGTGATCCATTCGGCGAGCGTTATTCGGCGTAACGCCTGCACGAGTGTTCCTTCCTTTGAAAGGGTGCATGTCGTTTGAAATTTCATAGCTTTACCTCCTTTTTTTACGCAAAAGCAGAGTAAAATTTTCACTCTGCTTATTAAGCATAATCTCTCTTTAATACTATCACATTCTAAATTGCGAAAGCTGGAAAATAATGTAAGAACGTGTTAAATGCTCCCACTAATAACCCAGAAGCAGCTCCTCCTGTTGCAGCTACCAATACGGCTAAAGAAGCTAATGAAGTAATTGCGGCTACTTTATTCGTTGCAGATTGATCAAAATTTATATCTTCATCGTTAATCGATAATCTCAACAACAATTCACATGAAACAGTTCCTGTCACTCCAAATAATTCATACAATCTATCAGTTTCCACAGTAATTGAGGCTTCCATAATTTCAGCCCCAAGAGCACGATATGTAAAGCCAATATTTCCAATTTGTAAACTTTCTGCTAATCCCACTAATTTATCTTCTGCAAAATTAACCAGTGCATTCGAACTCATTCCCTCGCAAATTTCTTGGATTTTTGATTTAAATGATTCAGAAACTTCTCCTTTTTCATCGAAAGATATAGTTAAGATATTATCCGAATCAGGATGAAGTGTTATATGATTATTTAAAGTTACAGAAGCTGTAACAATAACATTTTCACTTGGATATGTACCTAGATTATAAGTAATATCATTAAAATCCAGATTCAAGCCAAGAAGTTTATCTAATACTCCAAAGCTCTTTAAAGCCTTTCTTGTGTATTTTGATTGTACTTGATTAATTTTTTCGGCTTCTGAGCTTTCTACTTTTTCAAATACTGTACATCCAGAATCTCTTCCGGAATAACCACACTTATCTAAATCAAAGCTTGGCTGAGAAGAAAACAAGAATTCATCAAATTGATCAAAAGCCCAGTTTTTAGGAATTGGATAGCCTAAGTTGCCACTAAATCCTGTTGACATATCTGATACAAAGGAATACTCAGCATGTCCAGCTTCGGTGATCTGAGTACAGACAAGTCTTGGGGCATAAATCCCGATTTTGTATCCTTTAGGATTGATTTGAGACTGACGGAAGGCATTTTTAATTTGCTGAAAATATGGAACAATATAATTCTTAGTTTGATATTCCAGACAATCAAAATCTACCGCGAAATAGATGACTGTTCCATTTTTGAAGCCTAATCTTTGCGCTGTATTGATGGCAGTGACTGCATCATAACTGCCTTGCAGAGTTTGCCGGAAATAATCTAAATAAGATCCTCCATCCTGATAAATTGGAAAAATAGACAAACCATTTTCTGTTAAAAGATCAATTTCAGCTCTATCTAGATTTTTTGGACGTTCGTTGCTACCTACCCCAACAGTACCTGTGAGATACCTTCCAATATACCGATATCCTGCATCATAAAGATTTTTTGCCTGAATATCATTTAATTGCCACGACGTATCGCATGCTAATGCTAAACGATTTGGATCTCCTCGGCTTGTAAGCAATGACCACATCGTTCCATAAGAAATTTCTCCAGATTTTTCTCCAGCAATCATTCCTGTTAGACCATATTCGTCCTGGAATTTTGCTACATTAGATGCCATTTGTAAATCGAAAATACCATCAAATTTTATTTGATCGATACCATTAAAATACAATCCATATTGTGCAAGTTTGTTAGGTTTAGTGTATTGTTCACTATTTTTATCTTTCATCAAAGTTCCAAATTTTTGCGCAAATAAGTTTGCTGTCGTCGGTCCAAATGGATACGTATTCAAATCATCGATCCAGGTATGCATTCCTAAAGTTACCTGTAATGCTGCCACCAGTGATAATGACGTATTTCTGGACATCACTCCATCACATGCCTGAACACCAATATTATTTGAATAATCTTGATTGATCTGTCGTTGGATCAAACGAATGGTTGGATTTCCTCCCGCAACCAATTTAAACCAGTACATTGAGAACAATCCCATCCATACTTTCCAGTTGATGATTCCATTTACGCCGATATTTGCATCTTCCTGCATTTCTTTGACCGCAGCGACACCTGCATTATAATAAATTCCCGTGATTCCTCCTGCATGGTATCCTTTGCAGAACAATGCACACTGAATCAAGCAGACGTTCGGATCGCTTTCATCCTCCGGATCCATCTTTGTAATTTCCGGAAGATTTTTCATTACATTCACAGTATAAGGTCCAAGATATCCAGTAACATTAGGTACTTTATTTTGAATCTGGAAAGCTCGAATCAATCCTTCGATCATCAAAGTACCGGTATTCCCATTTTCTTCAAGAGGAACCCATCCGTTTTTTCCTTTATATGTGGCATTTAAGTATTTCTGCGCCTGTAAAACATATTGATCTGACATTTTTTTACCTCTAAAACAGTTTATTTTCTTCATCTTTCTATTGTAGAAGTAACCGGTTCTTACTACATCTTTACTATATAGATTTATTTAGGAACAATGGTGCCAATAGGTTATTTAATTTTCAAAAAACGAATTTTGAATCTTTTTTAGAATCGCATCTTTTTTCTTCAAAACACAACTATGGTTACTATAATTGGTTTTAATTGCGATTTGACTATAATTGTATCGTTCAAAATACCGATACCGAATTATCAACTTTTCATCTTCATATAGACAATCCAGCCAACGTTCCACCGTCGCAACAACAAAAGAATAAAGCACTTGCCTATCTTTCTCATCAAATTGCCCAAAAGGAGATTCTGCTTCTCTCTTCATTTTAGTAACTTTTACTGCCGCGATTGGATATAAATTTAAGAAGCATTCTATTTCAATCTTGGATTGATTCATTCTGAAAGTCCAATAGTTAACTATTTTTACCTTTCTCTTCAAGATTGCTGATCAGCCTAATTTATTATGTATCCAACAATTGGAACAATTGTTTATTTAAATTCATTCTGATTTTGTACACAATATGGAACAAAAGGACTATTGAATTTATTTACACTGTAGTAGAATACAAATTTCTTATAAAAGTGATTAGAAAATCATTTACCTCTTATGACTAAAGTCACGAATATGATCCATCGTTTTTGTCAAGCGTTTATTAACTATTTAATAATATTTAATTTTATAATTAGATCAAAGTATCTAAAGGCATCTCGCTATTACCCAGTGACCCCTGAACATATCATGTAATGTAATCATCAATACATTAGATAGCTAGAAATGTAATATGTTAGGAAAGAAAGGTCTCGAAAGATAAAACCATTCTCTCCTATAAAAAAAACTGTGAACATCTTGAATATCGTTAAGATGCACAGTTCGATATCTATATTCCTTAACTACAGCGCTTCTTCAATCGTTTTGTTTACTGAGAACGTCTTTGATATCATCCGAAACGACAGAATCGTAGGAGAACACATTAGTTTCTTCTCTTTTAGTATCATCATTAAACGTGAATTCACTTTCTATTTTTGAAATCTTATCTCCATCCGATTCGACTTGAATGAGCACTTCTTTTGGTTTTTCATCATCTTTGATTTCGCCTCGCGAGTAGGAGATAGTATACGTATCATCTTCCTTCTCCACTTTATACACTGAATTCAACTCCATTTTATGATCTTCATTTTCCTCGAACGCTTCGCCAAAGATTGAATAGACAAAAATCGCTTTCTGGTTGGCAGGATCCTCGTTTTTTGAAATTTTGTCGTCTTCAATGACGAAAGATCCATTTTCTTCTATGGCTTCTCCTTGCAGCAAGACACCGTCTTTCAAAATTGACCAACCATAATGTGGCGGTTCTGTTTCATTGAACGTCAACAAAGTGTAGTTTTTTTCTCCCTCTTCCCACACATTGAAATCCGTCCCTTTCGGATTAAGAGTATCCACATTCAAGATTGATTGATCGACGGATGATTCGATAACGCGGATGACTTCTTCTGCTGGATCGACCGATTGGGGTTCTGTTCCTGTACTTGTACCACAACCTGACAACACGACTAAACTACCTAGAACACTAATCATTGTTTTTTTCATAGATTCTCCTTCTCCTCTTCATGCCTTATAGATATTTCTCCATCTACAAATTCTAACATCGATTCATCATGGGATACTATAATAACGATTTTATCATGCTTCAAACATTTCAGCACTTCATATAGTGCTAATTTGCTATTATTATCCAAATTATTTGTCGGTTCATCTAAAAGTATAATTGGTCTATTTGTATTTAAGCAGCCAAACACAGCAATTTTTTGTTGCTCTCCTCCTGATACTCCAGAAAAATTAAATTCTTTTCTACTAAGCAATTGTTTTATCTTAAATTTTTCAAAGAGATCTTCCGCATATTCATTTGCAAAATTTATATTACTGTCATTATTTTTCAATAAATATTTTAAATGTAATTTAGAAACATCTTGAAATAAATAACTTATATAATTTTTTCTATATCTATAACAATCCAATTCAGATAATTCATAACAATCCAGTTTTAGTTCCCCTATATACTCTCCACTATTCAATCCTGAAATAATGTCTAAATAGGTAGATTTTCCTATTCCATTATCACCTTTAATTAAATACAGATTACCTCTTTTCAATATATTATCTTCATACTTGATTAATTCAGAATCCGGTCTATATTGGAATGATAAATTTTCTGTTCTAACTATGGGAGTATTTGTTGATAATTCAAATTTTTGCTTTGGGAATTCTTCTACTTCCAAACTTAACAATTTATCTATTCGCAAATAGCTAGCTTTTTGCTCCGCATGCGAATTCATAAAACCATAAATCGACTCTACGCTGCTCAAGAACATATTCAAGTAGGTTATAGATGCAATAAAAAGTCCAATTGTCAAATTCCCATTGATAACTTTGATTCCTCCGATGATGAACAAGGTAATCTGGGGAATATATTTAGAGAGCATAATTATCTCCATCACTTGAACGGAAACTTTTTGTTTTTTAAGCAAATTGTCTAATAGTTGTTCTTTTTTTTCGTTTACTGCATCAACAAGTTCTAAATCATGATGAAATTTCAAGTATTTCCAGTAATTCAACCATTCGAATACTGAAGAATAATACTTTGTCTGTGAATTTAGATACGTTTTATTAGCAGCAGCAATTTTATCTTTATTAAGACAAAAATAAGCAAAATAGAGCAAGCCACTTAGTGTTGAAACAAATAATAAAATTAAATCTATTTTTATAATGATATACCCAAGAAACAATATCTGTATTATGGTTAAAATAATTTGAATCACACTTTGATAAACAAAATTAATTAAAGCATTGCTATCATTCGTTATTTGCTGAATGGTTTCAGTTACATTCATTTTTTCCAAATATGATTTCTTACACATTAAAATGTGATTAATTATAGCTGAGATAAAATCATTAGATGAATTCAATTGTATATATGAACATATTTTCAAATTTATAGAATATAAAATGACTGATATAATTTGCAACAAAGTTAATACAATTATAACTCTTACTAAGCTATGAACAGATCTATGTAAAGTTATAAAATCGACTATTTTACCATTTATATATGGAACTAATATAGATATCACCAAAGTGATACATTGGATACAAAAGTATAAAGATAGACTTTTCTTATATTTTTTCAAAAAAGAAAAAATAGTTTTATACATAATCTGCCTTTCGGCAGTGTCAATATTTTTGTGTAAATTGTTTTCTTAGTAATTAGTTCTGAGTTTGTTAAGGTGAATGAGCGAACACTAAGAAAAGGCATGCCTTTTCTTAGTGTTCGCTGCTCGTCGGCTGACGGGAGAGCC
>Ga0209694_1002110_pt1 | contig 17687 bp, 17 predicted proteins | sample GluameincwithD2O_FD_187499 | JGI IMG/M metagenome (GOLD analysis project Ga0209694, IMG submission 187499) | Mouse cecum microbial communities from Vienna, Austria - Glucosamine amended microcosms incubated with D2O (SPAdes) (version 2) | ecosystem: Host-associated > Mammals > Digestive system >... | reverse complement strand
GTAAAGGAGCGGTCTGGGATATTGCCTGATCGACAGCCTGATATGCCTTCCCCATCAGGCTTACTTCCGTCCCGAACGGGAGCAGCAGCCGCAAAACAACAACCAGCCAAATGTAATACTGCCATTGCCGACTGATTTTGTTTTTCAAAAACTGTTTTCCAAAAAGTAAAGCCAGAATAAGTAAACTGCCGGAAAAAGACATGGATAGGAAAATCTTCAAAACTGCGTTCATTGCTGCCCTTTTCCTTTCTCCAGCAGCCGTTTCAATTCCTCATATTCCTCGTCTGCCAGCAAATCGCCCATAATCAGATTGGAAACAAGACCTTTTGCGCTTCCCTCATAAATCTTATCCAGGAAATTTTTCGTCTGCGCTGTCTGGTACTCCGCTTCCGAAACAAGCGTGGTATATTCGTTGCGGCGTCCGATTTTTTTTGCGCTCAAAAAGCCTTTATTCATCAGTCGCGACAGGAGTACAATCAGGGTGTTCTTTTGACACGGCTTGCCTCTTGCTGCCAGCCCGTCCATGATATAAGGAAACAGAGTCACATCCTCCGGGTTTCCCCATACGATTTTCATAATTTCAAGTTCGGCGTCGGAAATTTGCTGTACCACGTTTCATCCCCCTTAATGTATAACATTCTGTTGACAGTTAAAATATAACACGATGTCGCCTTTTTGTCAAGCGGGTTTTTGTAGATGCTGGAAATGAGGAGCGCTAACGTAGCAAGCATAGGGAGTGTGGCCACACTCCCGAAAAACGGCCAAATCCGCCCCTGCCGGGCCGTGTCCGTTTTTGCTTGTTGGGATAGTCCCAAACCCTTATGCCAAGCGGAGGCGATATTGGCGAAGATATAGTAGCCACAGAGGCATACCCTGACAGTCCAACGAAGAAAAGGCCGCCTTAATAATGCGTCAGTCAAGAGGGGGGCAAAAATCGGGGTCAGGCGTAGAAAAAGTAACTTCCAGAGGTATTGAAAACACAGGCTTTTTTCGTGGGCATCGGAAAGGGGCAAGGTGTTTATATCTGTTCTCCCGAAAATGGGGGTAACTCTTTCTACATAGCCCCTCTATCCGACACTTTGGCTGACATCCCTAAATCAGATCACCAGCCTACGCATTTAGGGCCTATCCAGCAGCCTGTTTTCAGACCTCTCAAGAGGCGGTCGCACCAGGGGTAATACGATTTGACCCGCACCCTCAAAAACGGGTTTCTAACTGCGTAGAAATGGGCGAGAAACCCCTGCCGCCAAGATAGGGCTGATATGTAACGCTTTAGAGGCAAAATGGCCCAGCTATTTCAAGGCTTTCCGGCTATGGTCGATAGGGGGGCAGTACGATTTGACTTGCGCCCATTAAAACGGACCTCTAACGGCGTACAGATGGACGCAAAAAGCCAGGGCGGGAGGCCGACACTCCGGCGCTCCTGTCCTGGCTTCTGATGGACTGTGAAATTGTGCTGTCACACAAGAGGGCCGCAGGCCCTCTTGTGACACCCGCAGAAACCGTACACCCGCTTCGCGTCTGTACGGTTTCTGCGGGTCAGATAATGTTCACGATAACCCCCGCTGCTATTTGACCTCTCGCTTTTCGTTTCCGTTCCATTCCCTTCCGGCGGCTTTGCCGCTTGTCCTCCAAGGGAGGGGGTAGGGGAAAGGATAGGAAAGGAATGGGTAATTGATAAATCTTTAATTGATTTTTCTTTATTTACTTATATCTTTATTTTATTGCGTCAGATTTACCTACATAGGATTTTCCAACATCGGTTTTCCCGACGCAGGTTATTCCAACGTCGGTAAAGCTGACGGCGCTTGCGGCTGTTCGTAGATGGTGTACTCCGCTCCCCGCAGCCGTCCACGGCTGTCCCGTTCCCTTGTCCGCACGATATACCCGGCTCGCTCCAACTCGTGGACGGCCTGACGTATGGCGTCAAGCTGTTCCCGGTTGATGTAGGCCAGTCCTTGCAGGGTGTAGTCCCACTTTTCCGGGAGTGACAACATTTGAGATAAAAGGCCCTTGGCTTTCAGGGACAGGGATTTGTCCCGCAGATGGTAGTTTGCCATGATTGTGTAATTTGTATTTTTCTTGACATGAAATATTGCCATTTCCGCTCCTTTCAGCGTGTAAAGCGACGTCTCCGGCCAGATTGGGGCAGGAAACGCCGCTTTTTGTTTCGTACATACCATGCTTGCCCGCCGTCCATACCCATTGATTTTCTTGTGTTTTGAGAAGTATCGTTATCTAACGCCGCCTTTCAATCGCCCCGGCGTGCAGGAGGGCCTTTCCCTGGTGGAGCATGGCTTGGTCGGCACCTGGATCGTCAAAGACATGAGCCGCTTCGGACGGGACTATTTGCAGGTGGGCCGTTATACGGAAATCGTTTTTCCCAGCTTCGATGTCCGGTTCATCGCTGTCAATGATGGCGTGGACAGCGAGCGTGGAGACAACGATTTTACGCCGTTTCGCAATTTATTTAACGATTTTTATGCCAAGGATACCTCTAAAAAGGTCCGTTCCGTCATGAAAGCCCGTGGCATCAGCGGCAAGCACCTGGGCGGTCCGCCCTACGGCTATCGTTCCGACCCGCAGGACAAGGATCACTGGATTCTGGACGAGGACGCCGCTCCGGTGGTCAAGCGCATTTTTGACCTGACGATTGCCGGAGTTGGCCCGTCCCGGATTGCACGAATCCTGGAGGCAGACAAGGTGCCAACGGTCAAGGCCCTCTATGCCATGCGTAAAGGCAAGCCCACGCCGGAGCGTCCCTGCCACTGGATCGAGCAATCTGTCGTCAACATCCTGGAACGCATGGAGTACACCGGCTGTGTCTGCAATTTCAAGACCTATTCAAAGTCCTACAAGTTGAAGAAGCGTATCCCCAACGCCAAAGAAGATATGTTCATCCTGCCCGGTACACAGGAGGCCATCATCCCGCAGGAACAGTGGGATCGGGTGCAGGAACTGCGGAAAAACAAACGCCGCATCACCAAGGGTGAGCGGCAAGGACTGTTTTCCGGGTTGCTGTTCTGTGCTGACTGCGGGGGCAAACTTCACTTCGCCACCTGCAAACGGTATGATGGCAGTCAGGACCGCTACGTCTGCTCCAAATACAAAAGCGGGCGCGGCATCTGCTCGGCCCACTACATCAGGGAGGAAGTGCTGCGGGATGTGGTGCTGGAGCGTATCCGCTCCGTGACGGAGATGGTCCGCTCCGATGTGGAGGGCTTTCAAGAGGACTGGCTCCAGTGTCGGAGAGAGGATCAGGAGAAGTCCATCCGGGAGGATAAGCGGCGGCTGTCCCAGGCTAAGAAACGGATGGCGGACATCGACAAACTCATCACCCGTATCTACGAGGACATGGCGTTGGGCAATTTGAGCCGGGAACGTTACCAGAAGATGGCGGAGGGCTACGAGGCGGAGCAGGCCAGGCTGAACAATGAGATCGTCGGCTTGGAGGATTGGGTAGCGACCCGAGAGGAAATGGACGACAGTTTTGACCGGTTTGCCGCTCTGGTGGAGAAATATGTGGACATCCCGGAATTGACGCCGGCTATTGTAAACGAGTTCATCAAAAAGATCATTGTCTACGCACCCGAAAAGCAAGGTTCCAGGCGGATTCAGAAGGTCAGGATCATCTTCAACTTTCTGGATGAACTGGATATGCCGGAAATCGGTGGGCCTGTTGTCACAGAAACTACCTATGGACGCAGAAAGACGGCGTGACCATCAAGTCACGCCGCCCTCCGCGGCAATAGTTCCCTATCACCAGTAATGTTTGCAGCACAAGGCTTTCTGGTATTGTTTTGTACGGGCTGGTACAGCCTGATATGGCCTTCGGGCAAATTCAAGTCCTGTCCCCGCAACCATGTCGAGTGTTCATAACGCAACTGAACACTCGTATGTAAAGGAACAGTCGAAAGGCTGTTCCTTTGCTATTTCTATGGGGCAGTGTGCCCCGGTGGAGCGGCTTTTGGGCCGCTCCTTTCCTTTACCCGGCCTTACCGACAAGATACTCAATAGCTACACCCTGGCGGCTGTCCAGCACCACGTTTTCCGGGTATTCCTCTACCTCCGGCAAGTCCAGGACACCAATGAAATTATAGCGGATCACGATCCGCTGCGTCCTGTTCTTTCCCCTGCCCTGGGTTTGATACACGTCGATGCGCTCTACAAGCTCATGCAGGATGGTGGGCGCCAGCGTTTTCATCTCCATGAACTTTCGCACCGCCTTCAAAAACTGCTCCTTGCGGAAAGCCCGGTCGTTCTCCCTGTCACACTGGCGCTGCAATTCCTCAATGTCCTTTTTGAGCTGCTGCTGTTCCTCGTCGTACCGCTGGGACATTTTCATAAAACGTTCATCCGTCAGCTTGCCCGATACATTGTCCTCATAGATACATTCAAACAGCCGGTCAACCTCTTTAATTTCTGGCAATCAACTCCTGAAGACGCTGCCGCCTGTTCCTGCTCTCCCGCTCATAGTCCTTGGTGGTTTTCTGAGCCAGCAGCTCGGCAAATTCCTCGGTGTGGTTTTTCAGGTAGCTGACCATACGGTTGAGTGCCAGCAATACCACCTGCTCCAACGAGTCGGCCCTGATATAGTGGGTTTCGTTACAGGTGCCCCGGTTGCCCCGGTAGTTGGAACAGTTGAAATACTCAATGAAGCTGTTGGGGTGGTTGATGTTGTAATGCAGCTTGTGGCCGCAGTCGGTGCAGTACAGCAGACCGGCGAACATATTCTTCTCGGTATTTTTGGGCTTCCGGCGCTTTGTCCCCTCCCGGAGCTTCTGCACTTGCTCCCAGGTGGTCTTTTCGATGATGGCCTCATGGTGGTTCTCAAATGGTAGACAATGTCTGCGTATAATGTCACTTATACGCAAGTTTAATCAATTTTTGACGAATCAGTTTAAAAATCACACTCCAAACTGGACATAATTACATATTGTAAGATATAGCAGTGCGGGTTTAGGTAAAGACCTTCTTGCCCAAACCTGCTTTAATTTATGTTTAAGAAAGTGAGGCCATTATGAAACTTCCATATGGGTATGTTTTAGTTAATGAGGAAATCAATATTCATGAGAAAAAAGCGGATGTTGTCCGCAGTGTATTTGGACACTACCTTGCTGGAGCTAGTCTGGGGAAAATTGTGGACATGCTTCATGCAAAAGGTATTCTTTCCCCATCTGGTAATCCGAAATGGGGCAGAGCAGCAGTGGACAAACTCCTATCTAATGCAAAATATATTTCAATTGTTGGTATAGAAACATATATGGATGCCCAGTTCGAACTGGATCGCCGGTGTAACGTGGATTATGATAAAGCTGGACATCCCAGAAAAACGGTCAGATATCAATCCAATGTCATTAAATTAAGCGATTTAAGGGCCAGATACGGTGTATCTGGCCCTTAACGCAATCCGGCAAATCTGGTTGCACCGTTTAGCTGATTGTAAACAAATTGAGAATCATGCCGCAGACCACTTGACAGCCTCAGTATCACATTATTAAAATGAGGATGAATTATCGCCCAGACAAATTCGTAGTGCATTTGCACACACCAAGGGCAAAAAGAAAACCATTTTTTCAAAAAAAATTAAGTGACGAATAGGAAAGGCGACGCCCTCACAGATGAGAGGGCGCGTCTTTCTTGCTTTTCTGGCGATAGTTTCAAAAACTATCGAAAAGAGGAAAAACTATGGAAAGGCTTGAAAATCGTCACGATTTAAACACTCAAACAGCTATATTTGAAGAAATAGGTAATTCTTTATCAATCGCCGACCTGCACAAGCGTAATTTGGAACGTATCATGGCCAATAGTGTGAATATGACCCACACAGCCCGCAGTCAGAAGCTGCCGCCCGATAAACTTATTAAGTTCCTGATCGCCGCCGAGGGCGGGCCGCTGGCGAAGGAGCTGCACCGCGCCGGGATTGACGCTACTCCCGCCGCTGTGTCTCAGCGCCGCCGTCAAATCCCGCCCGATGTGTTCCGCAAGGTGTTTCTGGACTTTACATCCTTCAGCGCATATAGTCAGCCCAATCGCGGCTACAAAGGCTGCCGCGTTCTGGCCTGCGACGGCACCGCAGTCAATATGGCCCGCAATCCCAATGCGCCCAGCTTCGTCTGCAATAACAGCGCGCCTAAAGGGTACAACCAGTTGCATTTGAGTCCCCTGTTTGACATCTACGACCGCACCTACTTTGACGCGGTGATCCAGCCCGCTCCCAGGAAGGACGAGCCGGGTGCACTGGTGGAAATGGTCAAACGGAACCGCTTCAACCGCAAGACTATTATTGTCCTCGACCGGGGCTACGAGGGCTACAATGTCATGGCCCACCTGATGAACACTCCGAATGTCTACTTTGTCCTTCGGGTGAAGCACAACCATTCGGCCATGCGGGAGATTGCCCGGTTGCCCATGTTGGAACTGGACTGCGATATTTCCTTCACCATATCCACCACCCAGACCAATGAGGACAAACGCAATCGCCACATCTACCTCCCCCAGCCGAAAAAGAGTAAACCCGGCTCCACCACCCGGCGCGCCCGTTGGGACTTTCCCAGCCCCTACACTATGCGGCTTCGCATTGTTCGCTTTCAACTGGACAACGGCAGTTTTGAGACGTTGGCAACCTCACTTCCCCGGTCGTTCACCGTTGACGACCTGAAAGAGATTTACCATCAGCGTTGGGGAATTGAGAGCAGTTCCGAAGTTTGAAGTATAGCACAGGGCTGGTCAATCTGCACGGCAAAGGTGACAACTTTGTAGAGCAGGAAATCTATGCAGCGCTGGCCGCCTTCAACTTCACCAGCCGGATTGTGCAAGAAGTTGTTGTTCGGCGGCCAAAGGATGGATTATATGCCTACACCGTCAACTTCAAAATGGCGGTTGCTCTTTGTAAAGAATTTCTCAATGATCCGAACATGACCGGGGGAGCGGTCATGCAGGAAATTGGCCGCAACACTGTTCCAATTCGACCGGGGCGGCAAGACGAGCGAAACCTTCGGGCGAAGGGCTTCGGCTGGTTCACCTATCGTATCGCAGCCTAAGAAGCCGCAGGCCCAAAAAACGGGGGGCGGGGGGTGTTCCTCCGCCCCTCTCATTTCCGCATTTTTTTGAAAAAGTCCAAAATCGGCCCCGAAAGGGCTAATTTTTCAAAAAAGTGTGCCGCGATAACTTAACGGCTGAAAATCGGTGTTCAAGATTGGTGCTCCTCCTGAAATCTCAACATGTCCCGGAAATGTACCAGAAAACCGCCGGGGTATTCCTTTTCCTGCATAAATCATGCTTACCCTAAAATCACAACTTGTCCCCAAAATGCTATAAAAGTACTTTTTGTACCCCCTAATTTTTTGAAGGAAATTGCCCCAAAACCAGCCGTTAAGTTAAGGAAAAATCTAAATCTCAACAAGTCCTGCCCATGATGTAAAAATGAGCGGTAATTGTCAAAAAACGCAAGAATCCAAAAATATCCCGAAAAAATCAACAAGTCCGGGGAATGTCGATAAAAAAGCGGAAAAGTCTGTAAAACAGACTTTTCCGAAAACACCCTTGCAATTTCTTCCGCGATAGGTTAAAATTGCTTTTGGAAACATATATGCGGCAGGCCGCAAGGCGCTTCCAACACCTTGCGGCCCTGTACGAGTGACACAACCACTCAGCACAGCGATATATATCGCACCATAGGCATTATACCCGGTTCGGCGCGGATTTTCAAGGCCGAACATTGGGTATCCCTTTTAAAATAAGTGTTGTCGGATGATAACTCCGGCATTTTCTACAAAGTTGGTTGACTCAAAGGCGGTCCTGCGCTATAATCAGTCCAACAAAATCCGACTTTGACTTTATTATTGGAGGATAGGACATGAATGTATGGCAATATTTTCGGAGCATTGCTGTATCAAAATATATTACTGCAATTCTATTTGTGTTTCTTCCCTGTCGAGATGCAGATAAAGTAACTTTGGATTCCTGCACCGGCTGGGTTAAACACATGGGAAGGTTTTCTGAAAGCAGGACATATAAATTTACCCTTGATACGCAGTTGTCAAAGGGAGATGTAGAGGTAATTCTATTGGATGCAAACAAAGAACTGTTAGTAAGGTTGAACCGGCAGTCCCCTACGGGTACAATAGATTTAGATGCAAAAAACAGGTACTATTTACGCTGGAAATTTGAGGACGCTACTGGTAAATGTGTGTTGCATTGGTAGCGGTACAAGTTCCAGTTTATCAGGCAGTCACCTTGGAGCAGTGGCCGCCCGATTCCGGTATTTTGACGAAGGGTTTAAAAAATCGAGCCTCAGCAACACCAATCTGAAAAGGGAGTAGCAGAGACATGGAGGACTTTGGCAAACAACGGAATCTCATAGTCAGGAATAAATCTGGTGCCGATCTTGATACGGCTAATACTATCACGTTCAATAATAATTCATTCAATCTGCATCCGTGCGGCAAGGTCAACTTGTGACAATCTCAATTTCAACCTTGCCTCACGGATTCGGTCACCAGAAATGTTCTTTTTTCCGTTGTAGTCATATATTTTCACACTAATAACCCGAGCAAGCTAAAGATAAGATTTTTTCTTGACTTTAGCATATAGTGAGTGTATTATTGTGTTAAACATCAGAATTAAAACATAGAGGAGAGGTAAACATGAAAAGACAAGGATTATTCGCATTGACACTATCAATAATGCTGATATTATCAGCCTGTGGAACACCATCTAGCAACACCCCATCAAATAATACACCTGCTTCTGGGAATAGTGTAACAGATGATTTTCTAAAGACCATTACGGCAGAAACGGCAGAGGCTAAAGGCGTATGTGGGGCTGACCTCACATGGTATTATCAAGATGGGGTGCTTGTTATCAAAGGCACCGGAGAAATGAATGATTATCCCTATAGTCTGGGCGGGTTTCTCCCTTCAAGTCAAATCACAAAGGCGCCTTGGGGAAAAGAAGGTGAAGGCAACTTATATCAGAAGATACATTGGTTGATTGTAGATGAAGGCGTTACATCTATAGGAGGGGCCTCCTTTAATAATTGCTCTGAGTTGTCGAAAGTAATATTACCAAGTACATTGGAATCAATCGGTAAGTTTGCATTTGAAGAATGTTTCCAGCTTTCCGAGATTACTATACCTGATTCTGTATCATATATTGGAGAGAAAGCGTTTAATGGTTGCTCTTCACTTTCCGATATAACTATCCCCAGTTCAGTAACCTATATGGGAAATTATATATTTAGCTATTGTGATTTAAATAGTATTACATTTCTAGGTGATGCTCCAGAAAATATATATATGGCATTACTTCTTGATGAAGGTGGAACCAGATTTTTTGATGGAACACTTAATTACAGTGGTTCTGGATTTACAGAAGAAGAGATGCTTGCCAGTAAACGCGCTGATGAGGATCAACTAGTGAGCCAAAAATAAAACATTACTTTATAAGAGAAGCCGTCAGGTAGTTATACCTGGCGGCTTTTTATACCCTATCTGAAACTCAGGAATATCTGAAAGTGAATAAAAGAAGTAGGATTGAATAAAGATAAACGTCCTTTAGGCACTTCGACTAAAAATTTAGAAAATAGGACGTTGGCAACACCAATCTGAAAAGGGAGCATTGGGTTTTGCTGTGCGTGCATTTTAAGCGGTGTTGAGTTATCAAAACTCGGCACCGCTATATGTTTCCGACAAGGCCCCCGGGCGGGGGTGTGTCCCCCGCCCGCCCTCCGGGGCTTTGTCGGAAATTTTATTTTGAGAGGAAGAAGGTAAATGAAAAAGAAAATGCTATCCCTTGCGCTGGCCTTGGCTCTGTGCCTGGGGCTGACAATTCCTGCGTCTGCTAGAGTCGAAGGCAGATGAATTTACATGGGTGAGGATTCTAAGTGTAGTTGTATAACCATTGACCGCTGGGTCGAAGAGAGCAAGGTCCAAGGTTATGTGGGAACTGAAGTGGAAACCATGACCAGATATACATTAGAACAAGGGAGCATGCTAGAAACAAGTTCTCCGTTTTACGCAGACGGCACCCTGTATCTGTATGGCATGGAACTGAATGAAGCGGGAATTTATCAGGTAAATGGGAAAGAAAAAGTGCTCGACTATGGTGAGTATGTGCTTGGTCCTGAATTTGAGGGGTGCTGGACACCATATGATGATGTCATCCTTGAAATTCTTCCTGCTGGCCAGTCCAAACCGTCAGCCGCCGCAGGCTTTGCTACGTACAGTGCATATGTTACCGCCAGTCAATCCCCAGTCGATTCTTATACTGACACCGTATATGGCAAAATGTACTATGATGAAAACGGAAAACTTAAAATTGACTTTGACACCCCTTATATGATTACTGTTTATCAATTTCCAGTGGGCACAGTATTGCGCTTGACCCAAAAGGCAATCAATGATAATTTTATGTTTGAAGATTCATCCCTCAGCGATGTTGGAATAACTGAGCATGTTATTACAAATACGGGCGGCGATTATATCGAATATCTGCTTCATTCCGGCGTTGATAATACCATGTTCCAAATTTATATTCAAGGTGTAGCGCCAGAATTTTCAGATGTTTCCGTAAATGCATATTACTCCAATGCAGTGAAATGGGCTGTAGAGAAAGGAATTACCAGCGGTACGGGGGATGGCACCACGTTTTCCCCCAATGCAACTTGCACCAAGGCGCAGATTTTGACTTTCCTGTGGCGCGCCAACGGATCACCGGATCCGACAAAGACGAATCCCTTCACCGACATTAAGACTACCGATTATTTTTATAAAGCGGCTCTGTGGGCCGTGGAAAAGGGTTTGGTGTCCGGTTCCACTTTTGGCGCAAATACTGACTGTACCCGCGCCACGACGATGGAATACATGTGGAAAGCGGCGGGAAGCCCCGCGCCCGCTGGCAAAGCCAGCTTTACCGATGTTCCCGCTAATTCGGACTATGCGCAAGCTGTGGCTTGGGCAGTTGAGAAGAACATCACAAGCGGGACCGGCGGCGGTAATTTCTCACCCGACGCCACCTGTACTCGTGGGCAGATTGTTACGTTTCTGTATCGCGCTATGGGAAAATAAATCCGGGCGGCTTTTGCTGTCTCGACAACATATAGGCGATGAAAAAACGCCCACCCCCTTTTGCTTCTTAAAAAGGGGGTGGGCGTTTTTTCAGGTACGGGAAATCCTTAATTTAATGACATTGGCCAGGCGGCACGGGAGTTTTTTCTCAGTCACCGCTCCGGCTTCTGCTCTCTATTCTGGTCCTGTTCCTCCGGCACTAAGCCGAGGATTTTATCCACGTTTTGCTTCGCCGTCCGATAGGCGATCATATCCTGCCGGAGCGCCTTGTATTCTGCGTACTGCTCCTGCTTCTCCGCCAGCAGAGCGGCGTACTGCTTGGAGAGCTGGGCAACCTTCGGAATGGGCTTCCCGTCCAGCGCGTCAAAGGCTTTCTTCGCCGCCTCATGCTGGGCGATCTCCGCCCCATGCTCGGCAAGAAATTCCTTCTTGTGGCGGGACTTCTTATAAGCGGCGTAGACCTCCCGCGTCTTGGAATAATTGATGATATGGGTTTTTAGCTGGGCAACCTCGGCCATGCGGCACTCCAACTGCTTGATATGGCGGGAAACCTCGTCAAAGCGATCACCGGCCTGCTCCGCCCGTGCCGTCAATTCGTCATAGTCAGTCAGATCGTTCTCAATCAGGAAATTGAGCGTTTTTGCCGCCTCCTTCAGATTGAAAATCTTCGCCCACCGTTCATAGCCAGCACCCTTGCCAGCGGCCATCTTCGCTTGAATATCAATAAGCATATTGACTTTCCGGCCAGCATGGGGAACGGCCTTTCTCGCCGCAGAGGAACGCCCGCCCCGGTGGATACTGCGCTCCCGCAGGGCCTCCTTGGTATAGTCGGCTCCCAGCTTGTCAGAACGTGTGAAGCGGTCCCAGCCGGGGGCGCGGAAGGACAGCTTTTTCCCTTCTCTGATTTCATAACCTTCGGCCCGCATTTTTGCCAGAAAATTCTCGTAGCCCTGACAGTCGGGGAGTACCCGGTCAATGGTCTGACGCAGCTGCTCCTTATGGCTGGTTCCGTATTTTTCCGCCGCCATTTCTTTCTGCTTTTTGGCGCTGGGCTTCGGGTTCTCGATCACAGAGAGGCCGTGCGCCCTGCACAGCTCGTCATTGAGCCGCCGCAGAATAAAAGCGGAGTTCTTGACATTCTGAAATTTAGCATCGCAATTGAGGTTGGTGCTGTTAAACTCTATGTGTGTATGGATATGGGCCTTGTCCACATGGGTAGAAACTACAAATTGGTGCTGGCCCCTAGTAAACTTCATCGCCAGCTCATAGCCGAGCCGGTTGGCATCCTCCGGGCTGATTTCCCCTGGCTTGAAAGACTGGATAATACGGTACATGATAATATCATGTTCAGGAGACTGTTTCCGCCCGGTGATCTGGTGGTAGAGTTGTTTACTGATCTCAAATTCTTCTGCGGCGGTTTCCGGCGAACACATATAGAAGGACACCAACTCGCCATCATTGGTTTTCTCTGCTTTCTGGTCGTAGTCGTGCCGGTCCGCCATGGACTGCTGCCGGGTGCGGTTTCGCATGATTTTCCGGGGGAATATGTTGGAGATTGCTATGAATTGGCCTCCTTCCTAAGCGCAATCCCTTATCGCTCACACCTGTTATTGCCTTGTGCTTCTGTCGTGTTATAAACACCATAAATTATAAAGCACAGGCCATGTTGTTGTCAACACCGCCATTACATAAACTAATGGTGAAAGGTGGTGCTGATGTGCGAGAGAAAAAGGACCTCAATGTGAGAATTGGCAACCAAATCCGAATTGCAAGAGAATCTGCGGGCCTAACACAAGACAGATTTGCAGAACTCGTCTCCCTTGCAACAAAAAATGTTTCAGATATAGAACGGGGAGTAGTTGGTATTTCTATCGGGACATTGATACGTATTTGTGAAACGCTCTCTATTTCCAGCGATTCTATCCTTTTTGAAGAAGGAACCGGGAATGATGCCCATAGCATATCTGAGCGCCTGAGCAATCTTCCACCGGAACAGTTTGAAATTGCGTGTAATATTATCAACAAACTGTTTGAGGCGTTTGCTTCATCAGGTAAATAATTTACCGGTCCCCCTCCCGCTGGTACTGCTTCTGCCACTCCGTCTTTACCTGACAGAGAAATTCGTTGTAGTCCTTCCCGTGTCCGGTGGGCGGCGGGTTATGGTGGACCAGTTTCACCCGCTGAGAAAGGTCCGGGTCCTCCTGGATGGCCTGTTCCAGCCGTTCCATGCCAACCAGCCCCGCCTTATCATTGTCCAGGCACAAGCTGACCTGGGTAACGTGGGGATGATCGCGGAGGAATTGAATCATGGCGCGGGGCGCGGTCCCTCCGAGGGAGAGGTAATGACTGTCCCGCCATTCGCCCCCGGACAGCTTCACCAGCGAGGCCAGGGATAGCACGTCAATGGGGCTTTCCGCCACCGCCAGCCGGGGACATTCCGGGTCAGCGGCCAGCAGGGAAAAATTGTACCGTTTATCGCTGCCCTCCACATCTACCCGAAAGTTGTCCCGCGTCCCCCGGAGGCAGGCGAACTGGGCGCGGCCCGTTGGGTCCTTCCCGACAAAAACGCAGTTCTGATATTTCCGGCTCTCATAGAGCGTACCGGCCTGAATACACGCTTGCAGCAGTTCCGGGTGGATACCCCTTTTCTGCAAATAGGAAAGCATGGCGGCGGGGAAGCGGCTGGCCTCCGGGAGCTGAAAGGGCTTTGGAGGTTTTGGCTTTGGCCGCTCCTGGGGCGGCGGGGCACGATAGCCGCACAGAGCCTCCACCGCCCCAACAAAGTCCATCCCCCGGACCTTTATCAGATAGTCCAGCGCCGTCCGGCCCCCAATGCCCCGGCTGTTCCAGCACCATTTTCCGTTGGAGATTTTCAAGCTGTCATGGGTCCGGGTGCAGTATTCGTGGGGGCCGCACCGTTTCAGCTCATGGGGTTCGTAGGTTTCCAGGTATGAAAGCAGGTCCCACTCCTTTGCTTTTTCAATCTGTTCTTTAGAAACGCCCGCTATAAAATCACCCCCAATACGAAAACAGAGGCGGCGGGAACATCCGAAAATGCTCCCGCCGCCACCATAGTCACAGCGTTTCAAATTTCTTCAGCAGTTCGCTGATACCCTGCCAGACCTCCGTATAACCCTGGCGCAGATCTTCTACATCCTGGGCGTAGAGGTTGTATGTGCTGTTGCAGCGGCGGGCGATCTGGTTCACGTTGCTGGAAATGGAGCGCAGGAGCTTCACCAGCTCCACTACGCTGGACATATCCAACTGGACCACATACCCGTCCACCGCCATTTTCCGCAGATACGCCCGCAGATTTATGGTCCCCAGGAGGGCCATTTTCCGGTCAATCACCTCCTTTTCCTCCGGGGACACCTTTGTGTAAAGGCCCACCGTCCGGCCCTCGTACTTTCTCACAGTGCCGCCTCCCTTCGCTGATCTCTTTCCGCGCCAGCAGCCACCGGTGCGGGTGGAACGTAGGAGCGTAGCGCCGCCCGGATGGACGGCTTATCACCGCTCAATACGGTAAGCGCGGGCGGCTCTGGCGCGGGGGTCTCGCCGTCCCCTAAATCCGCTTCATCCTCGCCGTCCTGAGATTGTTCCTCCGACTTGTGGTCAGCCTTCTCCAATTCCAGGTTAAGCTGGAGCAGACGAGCCGATTTCTGCTGTAATTCATCTTCCTTGGGGAAGGGCCGTTCAGATTCTTCCCTGGCGTTCACCAACTCCTTTTCCAACGTCACCAGCCGCGCCTCATGCCCCTTGATTTTTTCAGCCATACCTTCCAGAGCGTTGTTGATACGGGTAACATTGCCCACCGGATCATCGGCCAGCTCCGCCGTATAGGTCAAATTCTGTTTCATGGTGATCTTGAACTTGGACCCATCACAATGAAGCTGCATGGGAAAGCCCCGGTATTCGCCCAGGTCGAGGGGCTTCTCCGGGTCGGGCATGAGCAGGCACGCCTTGATAATGGCCACGCCCGCGTCCTTCCGCTCCGTGAAGGTCTGTCCCATGACGGTCATGGTAAACGCATCGTCCTTGACCGGATTGGCCTGCACAATGGGTAAATCTTTCCCCAGCGCCTCAATAAACAGCTTTGTCTCCGCAATTTTATTCGGATAATATTTCAGCGCCTTATCCTGCATTTCATACTGCTGGGATGTATGGTTGGCTTTGAGCATTTTCAGCTTTGCCACCTGCACATCCAGCTCCATTTTCTCCCGGATACGGTCATCCCCGGTAGCCAGGGCCTTGACCTCGGCGTAGGAGAGGGCGGTAGCGTCCACGTCCTCAATGGACCGGGCAGGGGATTTCCCGGTCATGACCTGCCCGATAAATTTCTGCTTACTTTCCACCAGACCCCAGTTGTATGCGTCAAAGGTTCCTTTGGTAACGTACTTGAACATTTTAACCGTCTTATTCATGTTGCCCTGGCGCAGAGAACGGCCCGCCCTCTGCTCCAAATCAGCCGGACGCCATGGGCAGTCAAGGTCATGGGAGGCCACGATCCGGTCCTGGACGTTAGTGCCAGCGCCCATCTTCTGCGTACTGCCGATGAGGACGCGCACCTGCCCCCGGCGCACCTTGGCGAACAGCTCCGCCTTTTGCGCTTCGGTGTTGGCATCGTGGATAAAGGCGATTTCCTCCTGGGGGATGCCCTGGGCGATCAGCTTCGCTTTTATATCGTCATAGACGTTAAATTTGCCGTCCCCCTTGGGCGTGGACAGGTCGCAGAACACTAATTGGGTCCCCCGAATGTCCATGCTGTTCCGCCACTCGGTGAGAACATTCTTGACGCAGGCGTTGACCTTGCTGTCTGGGTCATCCGGCAAGAGGGGGTTCTGTAAACGCTGATCCAGAGCCAGCTTGCGCCCGTCAGACGTGATCCGCAGCATATTGTCCACGGACGGGTCCACCAGCCTGTTACGCACAGCGTCCGCCCGGTCAGCCAGCTCCGCCACCATCTCCTGCTGAAACTTGCTGGGTTCGGTGGTGACAGTGATGGGGACAGCCTCCGGGGTTGGCAGTTTCAACATATCCGCCGTCTGAATATCAGCAGCCTCCTTCCAAATGCTGATAAGCTCCGGGAGATTGTAGAATTTGGCGAACCGGGTCTTGGACCGGAATCCGGTTCCCTCCGGTTTCAGCTCCATAGCCGTCACCTTCTCACCAAAGTCCGCCGCCCAGGAATCAAAGTGACGGTGGCCGTTCCGTTCCAGCGTGTCAAATTGGAGGTAGCGCATCATGGTATACAACTCTACCATACTGTTGGAGATCGGGGTCCCCGTGGCGAAAGTAATACCACGCCCGCCGGTGATCTCGTCCATGTAACGGCATTTGCCGTACATATCGCTGGATTTCTGCGCGTCCGTCTGAGCGATGCCCGCCACACGGCTCATTTTTGTGTGTAAAAAGAGGTTCTTAAAGCTGTGCGCCTCGTCTACAAACAGCCGGTCAACGCCTAATTCCTCAAACGTGACCACGCTGTCCTTTTTCTCTTTTGCCGCCAGCTTTTCCAGCTTGGCCTCCAATTTTTTCTTGGTTTTCTCCATCTGCTTGACGGTAAAGTTGTCTCCATCCTCCTCCTTTGCTTCACGGATGGCAGTAACAATTTCGTCAATCTGGTCCTCAATCACAGCCTTCTGCCGCTCCGGGGAGAGGGGAATCTTCTCAAACTGGCTGTGACCGATGATAACCGCGTCATAATCGCCGGTGGCGATACGGGCGCAGAACTTCTTGCGGCGGGCGGGTTCAAAGTCCTTCTTGGTAGCAACCAGCACCTTCGCGCCGGGATAAAGGCGCAAAAAATCGCCGCCCCACTGTTCCGTCAGGTGGTTAGGGACGACGAATAGGGATTTCTGGCACAGGCCCAGGCGCTTGCTCTCCATAGCGGCGGCGATCATTTCAAAGGTCTTGCCCGCGCCGACACAGTGAGCCAGCAGTGTGTTCTTTCCATAGAGGATATGGGCCACGGCGTTTTGCTGGTGGGGCCGCAGGGAGATTTCCGGGTTCATGCCCGCGAAGCGGATATGGGAACCGTCATACTCGCGGGGCCGGATGGCGTTGAATACGGAATTGTACTTCCTGCACAGAGCCTCCCGGCGCTCCGGGTCTTTGAAAATCCATTCCTTAAACGCTTCACAGATCGCCTCCTGCTTCTGCTGGGCAATCGCGGTCTGCTTCTCGTTGAGGACGCGGACCTCCTTTCCGTCCTCCCATTTTTTATCAAATATCCGCACATCCCGCTGGTTCAGCGTGGCCTCGAAGATTTCATAGGCGTTGATGCGCTTGGTGCCGTAGGTGGTATAGGCACGGACGTTATCCGCGCTGTCCTCGCTCTTGCCCTGCACCCGCCATTCGCCGGACGTATCGGAATAATCAAGGCGGATTTTCTTCTCCCGCAGGCGCTCCGGCGTTTGCAGCAACTCAAATATAAACTGTTGGTAATACTCCGGGGAAACCCAGGACGCGCCAATGCGGACGCTGATCTCCGAAGCGGTCAGGTCCTTGGGCTGTACCTGTTCCAGCTTCTCCACATTGATAGCAAACTGCGGGTTATCTTCTGCGGCGGCGCGGGCCTGGGCCAGCTTCACCCGGACGTTGCCGGAAAGGTATTCGTCC